>JAEEGJ010005206.1_pt1 | contig 41640 bp, 24 predicted proteins | sample 8958761 | NCBI WGS metagenome assembly JAEEGJ01 (sample SAMN16246546, study PRJNA631951) | gut metagenome | biome: gut microbiome; feature: rumen; material: RS-attached | host: Bos | place: Iran: Karaj | collected 2018-10 | reverse complement strand
ATCACAGCCGACGGACACTACCTGAACGAAGACATCTCGCAGGCGAGGAAACTCACCCTGCACGAAAGCGATAAGGCACTGAACATCAGTTTCTCGGCGCTGAACTACGGCAATGAGCGCAACGGCATCTACAGCTACCGGATGAAGGGATTCGAAGACGAATGGATAAAACTTCCCATGGGACAGCACTCCATACGCTACACATCGCTGCCCGGCGGCACTTACACGCTTGAAGTGAAATATGCCTCAGCCCTGTCAAGCAGCGAGGAAGTCATCCAACTCGACATAGAAGTTATACCCTATTTCTGGAAACGTTGGTGGTTCATCAGCGGGGTCTTCTTACTACTGACCGTTGCAGGAGCCTGGCTCTACCGCAAACGGATGGAGCAAGTGAGGAGAAAAACCCGCGAACAGGAGGCCGAGAAGGCAATGGCACCCATCGTGAAGGCCTTGAACGAATCGAAAGACCCCAAACAACTGCAGCAACGCATCGAAAGCATCCTCCACATACAGAAACAATACGAAGACAGCTACAGCAAGAGTGCTGAGGAAAACAAAGAGGATACGAAAAAGAAGAACAAACCGTTCATGGAGAAGGTGATCCGTGTCCTGGAGCAAAACTACAGCAATTCGGAATTCGGCGTGCAGGAACTGTGCGAGGCCATGAACATGAGCCGTCCGCTGCTTTCGAAGCACCTGAACGAAGAAGCCGGACTGCCCACCACGCAATTCATCAGGAACTACCGGCTGAACATTGCCCGGCAGCTGCTGCAAGAGTCAGGTGGACGAAACATCACGGAAATAGCCTATAGCGTAGGCTTCAACGACCCGAAATACTTTACCCGCTGTTTTACAAAACTCTACGGTACAAGTCCTAGCGCCATTCAGTAGCGTTCACGCACACAGCCAGCATGAATATTTGACTAAAGTGGCGCTATTACACTTTAATCACGTTTTGTCCACCTTATATTTCGTTTTGTCCACCACACAAACACATTTAATAACTAATTTTGCACAAGATTACTGCCGAAACATACCTAATTTGAGCAACGAACTACTTTTCTGTACAAGAAAATTCTATATACCTAATTTAATAATAACTAAAAAACTATGTAAAATGAGGAAACAACTATTCTCAGTGATGCTTACATTGAGCGTCGTGGGAGGACTTGCTGTCAGCACAGTTCCTGCTATGGCTTCGGTGGAACAAGCACAGACCATTAAGGTCAGCGGTCAGGTAGTTGACCAGGACGGAGAACCTCTGATTGGTGCAACGGTCAGAGTGAAGGGTGCTCAGACCGGAAGTGTGACCGACTTGGACGGAAACTTCCAGCTTGATGCTCCTGCCAATGCAACACTCGTGGTGAGCTATGTGGGCTACAAGGACAGCGAGATTGCAGTCCGTGGCCGTGCCGTCATCGAAAAGATTCAGTTAGAGTCAGACTCACAGGTGCTCGACCAGGTGGTCGTTGTGGGTTATGGTACTCAGAAGAAGGCCGACCTGACTGGATCTGTGTCTATTGTGAACGCCGAGGAAATGAAGCGCGTGTCGAACTCCAACATTTCCACGATGCTCGAAGGTAAGGTGGCTGGTGTGCAGATCACCTCCGACGGTCAGCCCGGTGCCGACCCGTCAGTGCGTATCCGTGGTATCGGTTCGTTCGGCAGCACTGCCCCACTGTATGTGGTCGACGGTGTGCCCATGGGAACCACCATCCGCGACTTCTCTCCGAACGACATCGAGACCATCCAGGTGCTGAAGGACGCTTCTGCCGGTGCCATCTACGGTTCTCGTGCCGCTAACGGTGTGGTGATTATCACCACTAAGAACGGTAAGAAGGATCAGCCCGTGAAGGTGGACTATAAAGGTTACTTTGGTATCGACGTGATTCCAAGCAGCACTTACGACATCATGGATGCCAACCAGTACAGCAACTATCTGGGCCAGGCTGCAGCCAACTCCAACACACCGCTGCCCAGCGGTTATTCGCTGAATCCAGAGACTGGCAAGTATCAGTTCATGGATGCCACCAATACCGACTGGTTCAAGGAAGTGTTCAAGACAGGAACTCGTCAGAACCACAACATCAACCTGAGCGGTGGTGGTGCTAACAACACCTACAACGTAGGTCTTGACTATTTCCAGCAGAAGGGTACACTGGAGGGCGCAGGTCCTAACTACCAGCGTTTCACTGCCCGCGTGAACAACACGATGGACACCAAGTTCATCCAGTTCCGCACCAGCCTGGTTTACTCTCACTCCAATCAGGACGGTATGGGTCTGTCGAATGCCAATGAATATGTGCAGGGTCTTTACGGCGACGTGACCAACGTGTTGCGCGGTACGCTGCTGATGCAGCCCACCATCAAGGCCTACGACGAGAGCACATGGTATCTGGACGAGAAAGTGCCTGCTGCCCGCAACTACAGCTACGATGCTTACGGCTATGGCGTTTACTATAACGACATTCACGGTGACATTTCCGCATCCAACCCCCTGCTGGTTAACAACAAACTGACACGTAACACGATTGTTGACCGCGTGGTTGGTACAGGTTCTGCCGATGTGAACCTGCTGAAGATGATTGGCATCGATAGCAAGAACCACAAGCTGAACTATAAGCTGAACCTCTCTTACAGCAAGACTCACGCCAAGGATAAGACATGGATTGGCGCATGGATACAGAGCAACCGTGTATATCTTGACAAAACCAACGAGACGCTGACCGAAAACAAGCGCACGTATTCAGACTTCCTGGTTGAGAACACACTGACCTACGATGCTACCCTCGGTCTTCACCACTTCAATCTGCTCGGTGGTATCACGTATGAGGAAGAGAACACCCACCTGCTGAACGCCTGGGGCAAGAACTATCCCGAGCCTTACTATCTGCAGGTTGGCAACGGCTCCGACCGCGACGCAAGCTCTGAAGAATACAAGCACGCCCTGACTTCATTCATCGGCCGTCTGATTTACGACTACGACAGCAAGTATCTGCTTTCCGTCATTCTCCGTCGTGACGGCAGCTCACGCCTGACCAAGGACATCCGCTGGGGCACATTCCCCTCAGTATCTGTGGGATGGCGTCTTGACAGGGAGAAGTTCTTCCCCGTGAATGCCAACATCATCAACATGTTCAAGATCCGTGCAAGCTACGGTGAACTCGGTAATGAGAACATCGGTGAATATGCCTATCTTGCTACTTACAGAGCAGGCTACATGTCGTACAGCTTCAACAACAACGTAGTATATGGTACTTCTATCGAAGACTTCGTTAACGGAAACCTCGCATGGGAAAAGAAGAAGACAACCAACGTAGGTCTTGATGTCGCATTGTTCAACAACCGCATCGAGTTCACGGCTGAGTGGTACAAGAACAAGTCAACCGACCTGCTCTACAACGTTCCCGTTCCTGCCAATGCTGGTGTAAGAAATGAGACCGTGACGATGAATGCTGCCGAGATGGAAAACAGCGGTTTTGAGTTCTCTCTGACCTATCGCAACAACGACCACCCGCTGAAGCACCAGATCAGTGCCAACCTGAGCACGCTGAAGAACAAGGTTACCTCTCTTGGTTTCGGTAATCAGTCGTACATCACTGGCGACTATGCAACCTTCGTCGGACAGGAAGTCGGACAGTTCTATGGATGGATCTATGAAGGTATTGCCCGCACACAGGCCGACCTCGACGACCATGCCACTCAGACAGGTGCACAGATTGGTGACTGCCTCTATAAGGACGTGAGCGGCCCGAATGGTGAGCCCGACGGTAAGATTGACGCTAACGACCGCGTCGTGCTGGGCAGTGGTCTGCCAAAGATCAACTTCGGTCTGAGTGCTCACCTGGAGTACAAGAACTTCGACCTGAGCATTTCCACCTTCGGTGCACTCAACTATCATGTCAGCGATGGTATCTACAACAGTCTGAACTCCTGCTACGGCTGGGCCAACAAGGATGTGGAGATCGGTAATGCCAACCGCTATTCAGAAGACGGTCTGACCTATATCTCAAGCGTTCCCCGTACCTATATCGTGGCTAACGGTGAGGGCTGGAACGACTACTTCAGCGATCGTAAGATCCAGAATGCAGCCTACTGGAAACTGGCTAACATTGAGCTTGGCTACAACTTCCCCGACAAATGGTTCAAAGGCGCTATTTCCGGAGCCCGCATCTACGTATCGGCTCAGAACCTCTATACTCTTACAAAGTATAAGGGATACAATGTGGACTATGCCGGCGGCACCTTCACCCCGGGCTTCAACTGGTGTTCTTATCCCAGCGCACGCAGTTTCATGGCTGGTGTCCTCTTCTCATTCTAATGAATTGGTAATTGATAATTGAATATTGAAAATCATTATGAAACTATATAAAATTTCATTTGCCCTTTTGCTGGGCATCGGCACGCTGACTTCTTGCAGCGACAAGTTGGAGCTGAGCAACCCCAACCAGCCGACAACAGAAACCTTCGGTAGTTCCATTAAGGATCTGGAGGATGCCGTTATAGCCTGTTACCACCATACGCGTATGGAGGGAACCTACGCCCGTGTCGGCTACACGCTTGACGCTTGCCGTGGCGACGAGGTGTGGAATGTGGCACAGTCATGGAACCACATCGTTGCTGACAATCTGAACGTTCCTGTCACTAATGGTGAGGTGGCATGGATTTGGCGCGACTGGTATTATGCGATCAACATCAGCAACTTTGTCATTACTAAATGCAATGAGAAAGAAGGAAATACCAGTGATGCCCTGAAACGCATCAAGGGACAGGCTCTCTTCACCCGTGCGCTGGCCTATTATAACCTGGCCAATCAATTCCAGAACCCTGCTTTGATTCTTGACTACAAGGATTATTCCACGCTCGATGGTCTTTATGCATCAAACAAAGAGGAGGGTGATGCTGACGGACTTGCCCAGTACGACCGCGTGATGGATCAGGTGGAGGCCGACTTCGCCGAAGCCATGTCATTGCTTCCTTCCCGCGACGCTGGCGGCGAGTGGGCAAAAGGACGTTATACGAATGGTGCTGCCGCTGGCTTCTATGCCCGCGCACTGATGCAGCGTCATAAGTACAGCGAGGCTCTGACCGTGCTGAAAGCCATCATCGGTGGCACCTACGGTCACTATGAGTTGATGGCCAACTATGGCGACAACTTCCGTGAAGGTCCTGCCTACGAGAACAATGCCGAGAGCCTCTACGAAGTGCAGTTCCTGGATTACGGTTCTCAAGGTCCTGACGACGAGTGGACTCCTGTCAACGTCACCAAGAATGCTTCGCAAGGCCATGCTGTTGAGAGCAACTATGCTCCTGCACATGTAGGTAGCTGGCAAGACTTGTCGGCAGCTCCCTGGCTCTATCAGCTTTTCAAGGCTGAACGCACCACCAACGGTTCTCTCGACCCGCGTCTCTACTGGACCATTGGCACCTACGAGCCTGAATGGGAAGGTTTTGAAAATGGTAACGTATGCTACCAGGAACCGATGAAAGACGATGGCACCGTGGTTACCAACGGCAATAACGGTGGACTGCCTATCGCCAAGTGGACCAACTTCCGCACAGGTCTCTACAGCTCTGTCGTTACTGGTCTGAAGTGCGGTATCAACCTGCGCATCATGCGTTACTCTGACGTGCTGCTTCGTGCTGCAGAGTGCGAGAACGAAGTGAGCGGTCCCACCCAGCAGGCTATCGACTGGATCAACCAGGTACGCCGCCGTGCCAACCTGAAGGATCTGCAACTTGCCGACTTCGACACCAAGGACAAACTCTTCGAGCAGATTGCCAACGTGGAGCGTCCGAAGGAGTTCGGATGTGAGACAGGCCGTGGTTTCGACCTCATCCGCTGGGGATTCTTCTATGACAATGGCCGTCTGCAGCAGCTGAAGGAGCATGGAGCCTACAAACTCGGTGCTGGTATCAAGGACGTAATCACCTATGGTGATGCAGGCGTGGAGAGCACTTACGACAAATACGAAAAAGGTCATGAGTACTTCCCCATTTTCCAGAACTATCTGAACGACAACGCAAACCTTGTCGGAAACTCTGCAAACAGCAATTCGGATAATTCAGTTTACTTTACCCAGAAGGGATGGACTGTTCATCCTGTTGTGAAATAATGAAGATGAGTTTTAAATAACAAAAAACAGAAAAAGTTATGAAATACCTAAATAAATTAGCGTCCATCTTCTTTGCAGCAGCCCTTGGCATGCTGACGCTGACGAGTTGTGAAGGTGGTGACCTCTTCAATGTGAATGCTCCCGACTGGCTCTCCGAGATGGCAGGAAAGGAATCTGGCGAGGAATCTGGCGAGGAGGAGTTGACAGGCATGATGGAAGACGTCTATACCGTGGGTGCAACCGACTATTCCACAGGCTGGTGGACTACATTTTCTAAGTACTATGTCATTCCTGAGGCCACGAAATGGGCTGCCCAGTTCAATCTGAACATCAATCCCAGTGCCCCCAACACCTATAAGAACTTTGCGCTTATCATCACCAACGACGAAGACCGTGGTGCCACCGGCTATCAGGAATATGGTGCCATCCGCTTTGACCACCAGCCCGAACCGGGTAACTCAGAGTGGGGTAACTATATCGACCGCAGCCTGGTAGAAAGTACACTTACTTTTTCAACCGACACAGACGAAGGTGTGCAGAAACTTGGTGGAAAGGTGACACTGACCATCGACCGTACAGAAGGTGGACTTATCGTAAAGATTGACAATGGCACTGTAACGAAGATCTACAAGCAGACTTCTGCACTTGCAAACCTGAATGCAGATGCGTCTAACACGAACATCCGCGCATTCCTCGTTCCCGAGGGTAGCTACATCAACTGGCTCTCAACCAACATTGAGCCTATCGGCGGATGCACAGAGGCTGGCGACAAGGAACCTGTGTCGATGGTGCTGAAGGGTGTTCCCGCAAAGGTTCTTCAAGGCACTGATTTTGAGACTTTGATTGCTAATGTGACTGCAGAGGTTACATTCGAGGGACTTCCTTCTCCTGTAACTGTCAAGAGTGAGGATCTGAAACTCGAGACTATTCCTGATATGAATGGTCTTGGAACGAAGACACTTGTAGCTGCCTATAGCAAGACATACAAGGGTGAGGGCGCTGCTAAACCTGTCATCGCTTATGTAACCTTCGATGTGGTAGATAAGATGTACACTTCTATCGGTGCTACTGATAACTCTACACCGTTCTGGGGTGCTCATTCTGAGAATATCAAGGTGGCTCCGGGCGAGACCTTCGTCTCTAACTTCACCAACTACACCAACGGGGTCAGCAACTGGAACAACTTCTGCGTAGTGCTCTGCAAGGCCGACAATACTGAGTATGCAGTGGTACGTGCCGACAACTATGGTTGGGGCGACGGCTACGGAGCATGCTCACCGAGCGGCGGACAGGCTGACTGGGGTGCATGGCTGAAAGCTATGGACGGTGCCAAGGTGACAACCTACGTTACCAACAACGGCGACGGTACGGCTGACGTCAAGGCAGTCATGCTGGGCACCGACGGTAACACCTATGTTCAGGAGTATAACGGCATCAACACTGTTGACCCGAACGACTTCTACTTCCGCTTCACGGTGGATGGCAGCCACATCGAGTTCGACAACGTCATCGGCGCTGACGACAACTCTACAGCCTTCTGGGGAGCTCATTCCGAAATGATCAACGTTCCCGTTGGAAAGACATTCTCCACACGCATCAAGAACTTCACTAACGGAGCCAGCAACTGGAACAACTTCTGCGTGGTGCTGACACGTCAGGACAATACGGAATATGCTGTGGTACGTGCCGACAACTACGGTTGGGGCGACAGCTATGGAGCTTGCGCACCAAGCGGCGGACAGGCTGACTGGGGTGCATGGCTGAAGGCTATGGACGAGGCCATGGTTACCGTCTCTGTAACCAACAATGGCGGATCTGTCGATGTTAAGTGCATTATGGTGGGCAACGACGGCAACACCTATAATCAGGATTACATCGGTATCAGTCCTACCGACGGCAACGATGTCTACTTCCGCTTCACGGTGGATGGCAGCCACTTGATTTTCGAGTAGTTGCTGAGATTCATAAAGAAGTGCCCTGCCAAGGAGGGAGGGCACTTCTTTCTCATTTAATAACCAAATGAAACAACAGATGAAGAAAACACTTCTTACCATTTTGTCGGCACTACTGCCTTTGGCTGTCTTGGCTGCCAGTTATACTCTGGGGCGCGTCTCTGTGCATGACCCCAGCATCGTTTGGGATCCGAATTCACGGACATATTATATCTTCGGTTCCCACCGGGACCATGCCAAGACGACCGACATGATGAAATGGACCAAGATTACCGTTCCCTGGCAGACGGCCGCCAGTAATAATGCCGCCAACTCTGCTGCCTTCACCACACCGCAGGTAACAAAGGTAAAGAAGGGGGGAGTAGAGTACGACTTCAACTTCAATGCTTTTAATTGGTCGAAACGTGGCAACAGCAGCTACAACGTGGACGGCATGATGTGGGCACCCGATGTCATCTGGAACAAGGCCATGAACAAATGGTGCATGTACCTGAGCGTCAATGGCGACAACTGGTATTCAAGCATCATCCTGCTTACATCAGATAATATTGAAGGCCCCTATCGTTATCAGGCTCCAGTCGTCATCAGCGGTTTCCAATCGGGAACTTCCTATAAGGATACCGACCTGGAAATTGTACTAGGCACACAGAGTTCGCTGCCCAGCCGCTATGCCGTGGGCAACAATTGGGGGCGCCGCTATCCCAACTGTATCGACCCTTGCGTGTTCTACGACGAGCAGGGCAAACTCTGGATGTCATACGGCTCATGGAGCGGCGGCATCTATATGCTTGAGCTTGACGAGGCAACCGGTCTTCGCGACTACGATGTGACCTACGAGCTGAAAGGCAGTGGCGACGGAATTACCGTTGATCCCTATTTCGGCAAGAAGATAGCAGGCGGCTATTATTCATCGGGCGAAGCCTCTTATATTGAGTACATAGGTGGCTATTACTACCTGTTCGTCACCAATGGCGGTCTGGCTGCCGGTGGTAATGCCAACGACTACAACAATGGCGGCTACCAGATGCGTGTCTTCCGTTCACAAAATCCCGATGGGCCATACATGGACAGCAAGAGCAGCACGGCCTTATACGGCAGCTATCTGCTGAACTTCGGCCCGAGCGAAAACGACGGAAACCGTGGTGTCAACATCTTCGGAGCCTACACAAACTGGGGTAACCAGGCCAAAGGCAACTATGGCGAGCGTTCTCAGGGCCATAACTCCATCATTGCCGCAGAAGACGGCCGCACCTATTTGGTATATCATACCCGTTTCCAGAACCTGGGAGAGGGGCATCAGGTACGTGTACACCAGGTGTTCCAAAACCAGAACGGCTGGCTCGTGGCTGCTCCCTTCGAGTACACCGGTGAGACGGTGACCAGTGCCGACATAGCTTCCACCCAGCAGATTCCCACAGAGAACATTGCGGGCAAGTACAAACTGCTTACCCACAGATACAAGTTGGACCATCGTAAGAAAGAGGCCGCTGAGCCCACCGACATCGAACTCTTGTCTGACGGCACCATCACCGGAGCCTCAACGGGAACATGGAGTATCGACGAAGGCACCTCGTACATCACGCTTAAGATAGGCGGAACAACCTACTATGGCGTCATGGTAGAGCAGACGCTGGAACCCTACGACACCAAGGCCCCGGCCTTCACCGCACTTGCTTCGACAACCGGCGTGACGGTATGGGGCTATAAGTACGGCGAGTCGACCACCGACCCCGTAACTCCCGTCGACGGTGACTACAAAACTGGTCTGGTGGCCTACTACAATTTCGATGCTTCACCCATTACGAATCAGCTGAACACCACTCAGACGGCCACCCTTCAGAAAGAGGGCAGCAACAGCCTGCCATCGCTGAAGACCGACGGCTCGCGCAGCGGTCAGGTGATACATACCAACTTTGGTGCAGCCGAGAACACCAGCAACGTGAAATTCGCCAACCCGCTGGCCGGAGCTACACTGAGTGAGGGAGCCACCGTGGCATTCTGGCTGAACGCTCTTGACCAAAACTATTGGGACGCTGCCTTTGCGTTCTACAACCCACAGACCACTGCCCGTCTCTATCTGACGCCTAACACATACGTGGGCTACAACGATATGAAGGGTACATGGATAGACCTGAACCACCCAGATGGCTATGCCTCTGGCTTCATCACCTTCGGCGAGTGGAACCACGTCACCGTTACCATTTCACGTAAAGACGGAATAAAGGTCTATGTGAACGGCAACCTGATTTCGTTCCAGAAATGCAACGGCGAGATGGGCGGAACTGCCGTCACTTCTCCTAATGCTTTCAGCTACAGTCAGATCGTCAGCCACCTGACAGCCAGCAGCGACTTCTACTTCGGCTATGGTTCCTTCTGGGGCTCGCTCAATGCCGACTACGACGATTTGTGCATCTACAACCGCGTACTAACAGCCGACGACGTCAAGGCGCTCTATCAGGCAGAGTGCAACAATGAGTCAATCACTGGTATTGAAGCCGTAAGACAGTCAACTGTTGAAGACGGCAGCGTCTACGACCTGCAGGGAAGAAAACTGAATGGTCCGCTGAAGTCGGGTATCTACATCCGTAACGGCAGGAAATTTATCGTGAAATAATGAGGAAACTGGTAATAAACTTAATAGCACTCATCTGTCTGTTCTGTCCGCTCCCCATGAGCGGACAGAGCGACGGGTGCTACCTGCTGGTCTATCACAAGGACAACACCCACTCCATCCACATGGCCATTTCGAAAGACGGCTACACCTTCCATGCCCTCAACAAGGACAAACCCGTCATCAACGGCGACACCATTGCCGAACAGCGCGGCGTGCGTGACCCGCACATCTTCCGCGGTCCCGACGGGCTGTTCTATCTGGCCATGACCGACCTCCACATCTATGCCCAGCGTGAGGGCAAACGCGCCACCGAATGGGAACGCGACGGGAAGACCTACGGATGGGGCAACAACAAGAACCTTGTGCTGATGAAGAGCCGCGACCTTATTCACTGGCAGCATTCCTTGCTGCGCATGGACAAGATTGATCCCGAGATTGGCTGCGCGTGGGCTCCTGAGACGACCTTCGACGACAAGACCGGACAGCTGATGGTCTACTTCACCATGCGCCACCAGAACGGGCAGAACAAACTCTACTATGCCTACGTGAACGAACGCTACGACTCGCTGACCACCACTCCGAAGATACTCTTCGAGCATCCCAAGGAAGGCGTCTCGGCCATCGATGGCGATATCGTCAAGGTGGGCAACCGCTATTATCTCTCCTACGTCAGTCACGAGGAGACGCCCGGCATCAAGCAAGCCTACAGCGACAACATCACCGGACCGTGGACCTATCAGGAAGCATTTGTCGATCCTGAGCCCACAGCCTGCGAGGCTCCCAATGTGTGGAAGCGCATCGGCGAGGAAAAATGGGTGCTGATGTACGACTGCTACGGCCAGAAGACACACAATTTCGGTTTTGTGGAGACCACCGATTTCAAGACCTTTACCCCTCTCGGCCAATTCAACGCTAAGAAGAAAGGGCAAAAGGAAGCCACCATGAAGACCGAAAACTTCACATCTCCCAAACACGGGGCCGTGGTCCAGCTCAGCGAGGCGGAAGCGCGCCGCCTATGCGACTATTGGGGAGAAGCCTATTGACAGGCTTCTCCCCTTTTTTTTGTTTAGTGACCAATGCCTTTCGGAATCAGTAGAATCTTACGATTTCGTCGAGCGGTTTCCGCGGCGGACGGTTGGCATCTTCCTTTCTCTTTCCTACAGCAATGGCTGCGGTAACGATTTCCTCGTCGGGAATCCCAAGCACCGTGCGTAACGCCTCGGCATCGCGGATGCCTATGACAAGCGTGTCGAATCCCAGTTCGGTGGCCTTCAGCTGCAGCAGCATTCCGCTTGCGCCGGCATCATAGCATCCCCATCCGTTGCCTAACTCATTGTCGGGATTGCCGTGCAGGTCGTGTCCTGCCACATTGCCCACAAAGGTCTGGACGATGAGGGCGCCAACGCCTTCGGTCTTCTCGAAATTGCGTCCAAGCATACCTTTCTGCCGTGCCTCAAGCAGCTTGTCGGCAGTCAGCACCACATGGAAGCGGCTCGTCTGCGAGTTCTTCCACGAAGGAGCCAGCTGTGCGCATGCCACCATCTGCTCAATCTCTTCTCTTGTCACTGCCGACCCATCATATTTCCGGATACTCTGGCGCCGCATGACGACTTCGTCTAAAGTCATTATATTCAATTTTGTCCGTTAATGAAATCCAGTATCTGTTCAGCGTGCGTCTTGGTCTTGATCTCCTTGGGCTGGAACACCTTCTCTATCACCCCTTCCCCGTTGATGATGAAAGTGGTGCGGAAGGTTCCCATGTATTTCCGTCCGTACATCGACTTCTCTCCCCACACGCCCATCTGCTCCACCAGCCGGTTTTCGGTATCGGCAATCAGCGGGAAGGGCAGCTGGTTTTTATCTATAAACTTGCGGTGCGACTTTTCGTCCTGAACGCTCACGCCCACCACGGCATACCCCAGTCGGGTCAGCGCCGAATAGTTGTCGCGCAGCGAACAGGCTTCCGCCGTGCAGCCGCTGGTGGAATCCTTTGGATAGAAATAGAGTATCAAACTGCGGCCGCTGAAATCGCTGAGTCTGATTTCCTTTCCGTTCTCATCGCGTCCCAGCAATTCCGGTGCCTTTTCTCCTGCCTGCATCATTTTCTTTAAGATTGATTGTTGATGAATATTGACTGTCTGGAAAAAACATCCGCCTTTTTGCAGGCGGATGTGGTGATGTTTTATTAACAGCCGTCAGCTATACCATATCGTGGTATTGCTCGATACGTCGTAACGCAGACCTTCATCGTTGTAGATGTTGTCCAGTTCGTATTCTTCCTGGTTGTGCATCTTTGGTTTTGGTTTCATAGTTCCGTCCTCCCTGAAATTTTAATCGGTTAATTATATAAGGTTATTGTTCACCGCAAATATAAGAAAAAATTCTGAAAGTTGTATCCCAAGACATGATTTTTTTATGATTTTATACAACTTTTGATTATTTTCAGTATTCCGCACCTTCTTTTGCGCCGAAATTTACAAATTGTAAGCATACGGGGTTGTTCTGCTTTCAGTTTGAAAACAAAAAGTAGCCGTTATCCGATAAATTGTTAGAAACTAGGATTGCAGAACAAAATAATGTCAGTAAAAACCGTGGTTTAGTTTGCAAAAAGAAAGATAATCCGTAATTTTGCAGTCAAATTGACAAGCAAACAACCAATATTAGCAATCAAATAGTCAGATTTATGATGTATAAAGGATTGTATGATGCCCAATACGAACACGACGCGTGTGGTGTGGGCATGGTGGTAAACATCCACGGTAACAAGAGCCACGAACTGGTAGACAACGCACTGAAGGTGCTCGAGAACATGCGGCATCGCGGAGCCGAAGGTGCCGACAACAAGACTGGCGACGGTGCGGGCATTCTCCTGCAGATTCCCCACGAGTTCATTCTGCTGCAAGGCATCCCCGTCCCCGAAAAGGGAAAGTATGGCACGGGACTTGTCTTCCTGCCCAAAGACCCGGTCCGCCAGCAGCAGATACTCTCGGTGATGATCGAGGAAATTGAGCGCGAAGGACTTTCGCTGATGCATCTGCGCAACGTGCCCACCAACCCCGACTGTCTGGGAGAGACGGCACTGGCCAGCGAGCCCGACATCAAACAGCTTTTCGTCACGGGCATCAGCGACGACCGAGTGCCCGAGTTCGACCGTATCCTTTATATAATAAGGAAGAAGATCGAACGGCGCATCGACGACAAAGACTTCTATGTGTGTTCCCTGTCGAGCAAGAACATCGTCTACAAAGGCATGCTATCGTCGCTTCAGGTGCGCCAGTATTTCCTCGACCTCACCAACAGTTACTTCACTTCAGGGCTGGCGCTGGTGCATTCACGATTCAGCACAAACACATTTCCTACGTGGTCGCTGGCCCAGCCCTTCCGTCTGCTCGCCCACAACGGCGAGATCAACACCATCCGTGGCAACCGCGGATGGATGCAGGCCCGCGAGAGCGTGCTCAACTCCGAGCAGCTGGGCGACATCCGCGACATCTCGCCCATCATACAGCCCGACATGAGCGACTCTGCCTCGCTCGACAACGTGTTCGAGTTCTTTGTCATGAGTGGACTGTCGCTGCCCCATGCCATGGCGGTCATGGTGCCTGAGAGCTTCAACGACAAGAACCCCATCTCCGAAGACCTCAAAGCCTTCTACGAGTACCATTCCATCCTGATGGAACCCTGGGACGGACCTGCCGCACTGCTCTTCAGCGACGGACGCTTTGCCGGTGGCATGCTCGATCGTAACGGTCTGCGCCCTGCACGCTACACCATCACCACCAACGACATGATGGTGGTGGCCTCAGAGGTGGGCGTGATGGATTTCGATCCCTCACAGATAGCTGAGAAAGGGCGTCTGCAGCCGGGCAAGATTCTGCTCGTAGACACTCAGGAGGGACGCATCTACTACGACGGAGAAATCAAGGAACAGCTCGCCCACGAGCATCCCTACCGCCAGTGGCTTAGCACCAATCGCATACAGCTCGAGAAACTGAAGAGCGGCCGCCACGTACCCAACAGCGTCGACCGTCTGCTGGAAAAGGAAATCATGTTCGGCTACGGTCGCGAAGACATCGACGACACCATCGTTCCGATGTGCGTCAACGGACAGGAACCCACGGCAGCCATGGGCAACGACACGCCTCTCGCCGTGCTCTCCGACAAGCCACAGGTGTTCTTCAACTATTTCCGTCAGCAGTTCGCCCAGGTCACCAACCCTGCCATCGACTCCATCCGCGAGAACCTCGTGATGTCGCTCACCGAGTATATCGGACGCGTGGGCACCGGCATCCTGAACCCCGACGAGACCAACTGCAAGATGGTGCGACTGCCCCATCCCATCCTGAACAACACCCAGCTCGACATTCTCTGTAACATCCGGTACAAGGGTTTCAACACCATTAAGCTGCCGATGATCTTCGAGACTCATCCGCAGGCAGGTGAATCGGAGTATCCTCAGGCCGGCGAAGACCTCCGCGTGGCCCTCGACAAACTCTGCAAGGATGCCGAGAAAGCCGTCGACGATGGTTACAACTACATCATCCTGACCGACAAGTGCGACCTGCCTTCGGGAGAGGTAGCAGGCGGCTATATCCCCTCGCTGCTGGCCGTGAGCGCCGTCCACCACTATCTCATCTCCGTGGGCAAGCGCGTGCAGACGGCACTCATCGTGGAAAGCGGCGAAATCCGCGAGACCATGCATGCCGCCCTGCTGCTGGGCTACGGTGCCAGCGCCCTCTGTCCCTACATGACGTTTGCCGTGCTCGACGACCTGGTCAGCCGCGGCAAGGTGCAGGAGAACTACGAGACTGCCGAGGCCAACTACATCAAGGCTATGAAGAAAGCACTGCTGAAGATCATGGCCAAGATGGGCATCTCCACCATCCGCAGCTACCGCGGTGCCAAGATTTTCGAGAGCATCGGACTTTCCGAGAGTCTGCTGAAAACCTATTTCGGCACCAGCGTCAGCACCATCGGCGGCATCGGACTTGAAACCATTGCCCGCGATGCCCTGGCCTTCCAGGAAAAGGCAGCCGAATACCGTCGTCAGGCCGGCAGCAACGCCGCTTCGTTCCTGCCCGACCTCGGACAGTTCCACTGGCGTAAAGACGGCATCCGCCACGCCTGGAACCCCGAGACCATCGCCACCCTGCAGCTGGCCACCCGCACCGGCAACTACCAGAAATACAAAGAGTTTACCCGACTGGCCGACCAGAAAGACGCGCCCATCTTCATCCGCGACTTCTTCGACTTCAAGCGCAACCCCATCGACATCTCGGAGGTGGAACCCGTGGAAAGCATCGTGAAGCACTTCGTGGTGGGTGCCATGAGCTTCGGCGCCCTTTCCAAAGAGGCCCACGAGGCCATCTGCCTGGCCATGAACAAACTGGGAACCCGCAGCAACACCGGCGAGGGAGGCGAAGACAGCGAGCGCTTCCACGCCACCGTCGACGGCATCTCGCTCTCCAGCAAGACCAAGCAGGTGGCATCGGGACGCTTCGGCGTGACCACCGAATACCTGGTGAATGCAGAGGAGATACAAATCAAGGTGGCTCAAGGCGCCAAGCCCGGCGAGGGCGGACAGCTGCCGGGCTTCAAGGTGAACGAAGTGATTGCCAAGACACGCCATAGCATTCCCGGCATCTCGCTCATCTCGCCGCCACCCCACCACGACATCTACTCCATCGAAGACCTTGCACAGCTCATCTTCGACCTGAAGAATGTCAACCCCAAGGCAGCCATCAGCGTGAAACTCGTAGCCGAGAGCGGCGTGGGCACTATTGCCGCCGGTGTGGCCAAGGCCAAGGCCGACCTCATCGTCATCAGCGGTTCCGAGGGCGGCACGGGAGCCTCTCCCGCCAGCAGCATGCGGTTTGCCGGTATCTCGCCCGAAATCGGACTGGCCGAGGCTCAGCAGACACTGGTCAGGAACGGACTCCGCGGTCAGGTGCGCCTGCAGACCGATGGTCAGTTGAAGACAGGTCACGACGTCATCGTGATGGCACTGCTCGGCGCCGACGAGTTCTCCGTGGGCACACTGGCACTGATTGTGCTGGGCTGCGTCATGATGCGTAAGTGCAACCAGAACACCTGCCCCATGGGCGTTGCCACCCAGAACCCCGAACTGCGCCGCCATTTCATCGGCCGCTACGAATACCTGGTCAACTATTTCACCTTCCTTGCCCAGGAAGTGCGCGAGTATCTTGCCGAGATGGGATTCACCCGTCTGACCGACATTATCGGCCATACCGAGCTGCTCACCGAAAACCACGCCGCCACCGGCAACAAGAAGTTCAGCACGTTAGACCTGAAACGACTGCTTTTCAAGGAAGGCGACGGCAACGCTGCCCTCTCTGCCAGGCAAGACCACTCGTCGGCTATGTCCGACACGCTCCTCAGCGATGTCATCGACACCCGTCTCATCCAAGCTTCCCGGCGCGCCATCGACGCACAGGAGGAAGTCAACCTCGACTTCACCATCCGCAACACCGACCGCGCCGCGGGCGTGATGCTCAGCGGACGAATTGCCGAGAAATACGGTGCCGCCGGACTCCCCGAGAACACCATCAACGTGAAGTTCAAGGGTGCTGCCGGCCAGTCGTTCGGAGCCTTCCTCGTCAACGGCGTCAGTTTCAAGCTCGAGGGCGAATGCAACGACTATTTCGCCAAGGGACTCTCCGGCGGACGCATCGCTATCCTGCCGCCCGTGCGCTCCAACTTCAACGCCGAGGACAACATCATTGCCGGTAACACCGGACTCTACGGTGCCACCTCTGGCGAACTCTACGTCAACGGCAAGGTGGGCGAGCGCTTTGGCGTGCGCAACTCTGGTGCCATTGCCGTCATCGAGGGTGCCGGCGACCATTGCTGCGAATACATGACAGGCGGACGCGTGGTGGTGCTCGGCGAGACCGGACGTAACTTCGCCGCCGGTATGTCGGGTGGCGTGGCCTACGTCTGGGACAAGAACCACAACTTCGACTATTTCTGCAACATGGACATGGTGGAAATCAACCTCGTCGAAGAAAACTCCTATCGCAAGGAACTCCACGAGCTCATCCGCCAGCACTATCTCTATACAGGAAGCAAACTGGCCCGCACCATGCTCGACGACTGGAACCGCTACGTCGAGGACTTCATCCAGATAGTCCCCATCGAGTACAAACGCGTGCTCCAGGAAGAACAGGTGAAGAAGCTGCAGCAGAAGATTGCCGACATGCAGCGTGACTATTAAAAAGACATTAAAAAGCGAATTAACATGAAAGAGAATACTGCATTTCTGACCGTTCACCGCAAGGAAGCGGGATACCGCCCACTCAACGACCGAATCCACGACTTCGGCGAAGTTGAACAGACGCTCAACGAAAAAGACCGCCGCGAACAGGCTTCGCGCTGCATGAACTGCGGCGTGCCCTTCTGCCACTGGGCCTGTCCGCTGGGCAACAAGGCACCCGAATGGAACGCTGCACTCTATAAAGGCGACTGGGAGATGGCCTACCGGCTGCTCAGCGCCACCAACCCCTTCCCCGAATTCACAGGCCGCATCTGTCCTGCCCTCTGCGAAAAGGCCTGCGTGCTCAATCTCATGGAACACGAACCCACCACCAACCGCGAAGACGAGTGTTCCATTGTCGAGCATGCCTTCCAGGAAGGATTTATCGAGCCGCATATCCCCGAGCGCAACGGCATGTCGGTAGCCGTCGTCGGTGCGGGTCCTGCAGGACTGGCCGCCGCCAATGCCCTCAACCAGATGGGCTATCACGTGACGGTGTTCGAGAAAAACGAGGCTGCCGGCGGACTCCTCCGTTACGGAATCCCCAACTTCAAACTTAACAAGAACGTCATCGACCGACGCCTGCGCCTGCTCGAACAGGAAGGCATCGAGTTCCATTATAATGAAGAATTAAGAGTGAAGAATGAAGAATCGAATGCTGATGGCGAGGCGGCAGCTAATTCTTCACTCTCCACTCTTCATTCTTCACTTGAAAAATTCAACGCTGTCGTCATAGCCACAGGCACCCCCACGGCCCGTGACCTCAGCATCCCAGGCCGCTCATTGAAGGGAGTGTACTTCGCCCTCGAACTGCTTGCCCAGCAGAACCGAGTACTGGCTGGTGCTGAATTCTCGCGCGACGAGCGAATCACAGCCAAAGGTAAAGACGTGCTTGTCATCGGTGGCGGCGACACGGGTTCCGACTGCATCGGCACGGCCCATCGTCAGGGATGCCGCAGCGTCACCCAGATAGAAATCATGCCCCAACCGCCCGTGGGTCCCGAAGACCCCGCCAACCCTTGGCCCAACTTCCCACGAACGCTGAAGACAACCTCGAGCCATCAGGAAGGCTGCACCCGCCGCTGGAACATCAATTCTCTGGAGTTCATCGGCAAGGACGGAAAGCTGACGGGCGTGAAAGTGCAGGAAATAGAGTGGAAGCCCAACCCCGACGGCGGTCGTCCGCTGATGGTGGAGAAAGGCAAGCCCGAAGTCATCAAGTGCGAAATGGCCCTGCTCGCCATGGGTTTCCTAAAGCCTCAGCATCCCGACTATCCCGACAATGTGTTTGTCTGCGGTGATGCCGCCAGCGGTGCCTCGCTCGTAGTCAGGGCCATGGCCAGCGGCATCAAGACCGCTGCTCAGGTGGACCAATACCTCAAGAAAAAAAGTTAATCAACCAGTTGGTACACAAACTTGTGGTCCACAAGTTTGTGTACCAACGCTTTTTGGTTTATTTGCTACGGTGGACTTTTTTTTGGAAAGAAATGAGCTGTTTCAGTATCACCAGTTTCACTTTCTTCAACTTACTGAGCATCAGACGTTTGCCGATGATACTGCACTTTCATTTCAGTATCACTTTCTTCACACAATAAAAAACAAGGAATCGGTTTCACCGGTTTCACTTCGCATAAATGTCAGGATTTCAATGTCTTCGCGATGAAACCGCGGTTTCACCCTGGTTTCACCGGCATGCTTCCTTTAGTTCATCTGCAAAAGCCCTTTGTTTGCTGGGCAAAAGCCTATCAAATGCCCACCCAAAGCCCTCCCTTAGGGAGGGAATCATAGATGAAACCGAAGTGAAACCGCGGTTTCACCCGTAATTTATCGGGAGCCAATCAGATACGCCAAATGAAACCGGTGAAACCGAAAACAATTAATAGAAGAAAGAATTATCATGATGAAGGAAGTGAAACTGAAGTGATTGTGCAGTTTCACTTGCATCTTACTGTCGTAGTGCCGTTTACGCCAAAGTGAAACTGTGATACTGATTGTAGGAATAAAAAAAGAGGCTAATTTGTTTGTGCGTATGATTTTTTCATATATCTTTGTAGCGAATAATAAAAAAAACACCTGACTTATGAAAAAGATTCTGATGATGACACTCTTCGCGATAGCAGCAATGGCTGCTTACTCGCAGGAATACGTGACCGTTATCGTGGCCGACGCGTCTGGAACTCCGACCAACATCCGCAATGCCCCTAACGGCAAGGTGGTTTGCCAACTGGATCCGTTAGGGTCGTACACCGTCGACCTGATCAGCGTGAAAAACGGATGGTGGAGAATTACCCCGGAAGTGGAAGAATGGGGCGACGACGAGAAGACCATTCCCCTGAAGGGTTCAAAGACCGGCTACTGGATTCACCAATCTGTGCTGGACTTCGGCATTTCCGGAGAACAGGACAATGCGGTGCATGTGGCTCCCTCGGAAAAGTCGAAGCTGGTGAAATTATCTGGCGACATCTTCGAGATGACTTTCGTGCCTGTCGCCAAGAAAGGCCAATGGCTAAAGTTTACAGCCAAGAGCGGGAAGAACACCATCACGGGATGGATTCACAACGACAGAATCTGCTCCAATCCGCTCACCACTTGCCCGTGAGGTAGTGTTCTTCCGCATTCTACCGTTTAGGCGTATGCCTGTTCGTGGACTCCACTGACGGCACGCCCGCTGGGATCGTTGAGTTTCTGGAAAGCCTCGTCCCACTGCAGGGCGATAGCCGTGGAACAGGCCACGCTGGCCTCCTGCGGCACCGAACGGGCGGCACTCTCCGATGGGAAATGCTCGGCGAAGATGCTGCGGTAGTAGTATTCTTCTTTGTTCAGCGGCGGGTTGATGGGGAACCGCTCGGCGGCATGTGCCATCTGCTCGTCGGTGACCTGACTGGAGGTGATTTCCTTCAGCGTGTCTATCCATGAGTAGCCCACGCCGTCGGAGAACTGTTCCTTCTGCCGCCATGCCACCGCCTCGGGAAGCATGTCCTGGAAAGCCTCGCGCACAATGCCTTTTTCGATGGTCTTTCCGGGACACATCTTCAGTTGGGGGTTCAGTCGCATGGCAACATCCAGGAACTCTTTGTCGAGGAAAGGCACGCGCCCCTCAACACCCCACGCCGACAGACTCTTGTTGGCGCGCAGACAGTCGTACATGTGCAGTTTGCCAAGTTTGCGAACGGTCTCGTTGTGGAATTCCTCGGCATTGGGCGCCTTGTGGAAATAGAGATAGCCGCCGAAGATTTCGTCGGCGCCTTCGCCCGAAAGTACCATCTTGATGCCCATCGACTTGATGACACGTGCCAGCAGATACATGGGCGTAGAGGCGCGCACCGTGGTCACGTCGTAGGTCTCGATGAAATAGATGACGTCGCGGATGGCATCGAGTCCCTCCTGGATAGTATAGTTTATTTCGTGGTGCACGGTGCCTATATAGTCGGCCACCAGCTTGGCCTTCGCCAAATCGGGCGCACCTTTCAGTCCCACGGCAAACGAATGGAGCCGTGGCCAGTAGGCAGCACTCTGGGAATTATCCTCGATGCGGTGGGGGGCAAAGCGCTGGGCGATAGCCGAGATGACCGAAGAGTCGAGACCGCCGGAAAGCAGCACGCCATAGGGCACGTCGCTCATCAGCTGGCGACGGACCGCCGACTCGAGTGACTCGCGTACTGCAGCGGCGGCCTCCTCGCGCGAGGCAATGGAGGTTTCGGGTGCCGCCACATTGTCGTAGTTCATCCAGTCGCGCACGTAATAGCGGCGCACGCTGCCCTCACGACTCCAATAGTAGCAGCCCGGCAGGAAGGGTTCGTAGCGGTCGCACTGTCCTTCGAGCGCCTTCAGTTCGCTGGCCACATAGACACGTCCGTCGGCATCGTAGCCGATATAGAGGGGAATCACGCCGATGGGGTCGCGGGCGATAAGGAACTCGTCGCGCTCTTCGTCGTAGAGTGCAAAGGCAAAAATACCGCTGAGCTGCTCGAGCATTGGGGCCACAGAGGGCTGATGCTGGCTGTCGGCAGATGCTCTCCACTCACGATAGAGCGAGAGGATGACCTCGCAGTCGGAACCCGTCTGGAACTGATACGTTGCGGCGTGGCGCCGTCGGATGTCCCGATGGTTGTAGATTTCTCCGTTCACGGCCAGCACCTGACGACCGTCGGGTGCGTACAGCGGCTGCTGTCCGCTCTCAGGGTCGACGATGGAGAGGCGCTCGTGAGCAAGAATGGCCGAGCCGCCACAGTAGATGCCACTCCAGTCGGGTCCGCGATGACGGATTTTCTGACTCATTCCCAATGCTTTCTTTCTCAAATCAGGAGTCTGCTCCTGGATGTTGAAAATACCAACTATTCCACACATAGTCTATTTTGTTTAAATGTAAATTCAATAATTCTCAGATATCAGCCTATATTTTTGAATACTGACCCCACCCCTGCCCCTCCCCTACGATGGGAGGGGAGCCCCGTAGTGACTTCTTTGCTATCTACTCCCCTCCATATAGAGAGGGGCTGGGGGTGGGTCTCCTTCCCATTGATGGGTTAGGGGGGTCTCTTTCTTTTATCTTAGTTTGAGGCGATGCAATGCTCCACAAAATCCATGAAAAGCGGATGCGGGCGCAGCACGGTGCTTTGGTATTCGGGATGGAACTGGGTACCTAAATACCACCGCAATGCGGGTATCTCGACGATTTCTACCAGTCCGGCAGCCGGATTTCGCCCTGAGCATTTCATGCCGTGGCTCTCGAATTCGGCCAGATAGCGGTTGTTGAACTCGTAGCGGTGACGGTGACGCTCGCTGACCAGCGACCGACCGTAGATGGCGGCGGCCCTGGAATCGGGCTCCAGCTGACAGTCGTAGGCGCCCAAACGCATGGTACCGCCCTTCTGCGAGACGCCTTTCTGCCCGTCCATCAGGTCGATGACGAAATCCGGCTCGTCGGCGCCTCCACTCTGGAACGATGCTTCCACGGCCTCGCGACTGCATGCCCCGGCCAATCCCAGCACATGACGGGCAAACTCGATGACCATCATCTGCATGCCCAGACAGATGCCGAAACAGGGCACGTCGTGCTCGCGGGCATAGCGGGCGGCCAGCATTTTTCCCTCGGTACCGCGCTGTCCGAAGCCCGGACAAATCACCAGACCATCCTGTGCTTTGAGCATTTCCCACGCCTCGGCATAGCCGGCAGTCTCGGGCGACTGTTCCAGCAGTTCAGAATTGACGAACGTGAGCACAATCTTGCGGTGATGATAGGTAGCGGCATGCGACAGACTCTCGCTGATGCTCTTGTAGGCATCCTGCAGGTCGTACTTGCCCACCAAGCCGATGTGAACCTCGTCGGTTGCCGTATTACGCAGTTCGAGGAAGCGGTTCCAAGGTCCCAGCCGCGGTGTCTCGCCCACAGGAACACCCATCTTGCGCAAGATGGCGGCATCGAGTCCCTGCCGCTGCATGTTCACCGGCACCTCGTAGATGCTGGGCAGGTCTTCGCTCTGTATGACGCACTCCAGATCAACGTTGCAGAAACCTGCCACTTTCATCCGGAGGTGGTCGTCGAGATGCCGCTCGGTCCTGAGGATAAGGATGTCGGGCTGTATGCCGTTGCTTTGCAGTTCCTTCACCGAATGCTGCGTGGGCTTGGTCTTCAATTCACCAGCGGCTTTCAGATAAGGTACATAGGTGAGATGCACGCAAACGGCATCGCGCCCCAGTTCCCACTTCATCTGACGGATGGCTTCCAAGTAGGGGGCACTCTCAATGTCGCCGATGGTGCCCCCGATTTCGGTAATGATGAAATCGGGAACAGCCGGTCTGCGGCCGCTATGCAAAGCGCCCTCTGACACCTGCGGGTGCGAGAGAAACTGGATGCGACGCTTGATTTCGTCGGTGATGTGCGGCACCACCTGAATGGTCTTGCCCAGATAGTCGCCGCGCCGCTCTTTGTCGATGACCGTCTTGTAGATTCGTCCGGTGGTCATCGAGTTGGCCCGGGTGGTCTGTATGCCGGTGAACCGCTCGTAGTGGCCCAGGTCGAGGTCGGTCTCCATCCCGTCGGCCGTGACGTAGCACTCTCCGTGCTCGTAGGGGTTGAGCGTGCCCGGGTCGATATTGATGTAGGGATCGAATTTCTGTATCGTGATATTGTAGCCGCGTGCCTGCAGCAACTTACCGATAGATGCAGAGATGATACCCTTGCCCAACGACGAAACCACGCCGCCCGTCACAAAGATGTACTTTGTTTTACTTTCTTTTTCCATTTCTTTTTGGTTGCTTACGATGCATCATGATTTCAAGTCTGACGTAACAATCTGTCAGCTTTCAAGTGCAAAAGTAGTACATTCTGATAATAAAATAAAGAAAACGAAAACAATTTGATTAAAGAAAAAGATTCTTTCTTTCGTTTTGAAAGAACAAACAAAAGATAACTTTCAATTTGTAAGAATATCGCTTCGCAATCTTACAAATTGATACTTTCTGCGGAAAAATACGTAAAAAAGCATCACTATTGTTTCATTTTCTTACAAAATGTTGTAATTTTGCACCCGAAAAGATGCAAACAGTAATATAATAAAGAAACAACCAGTCAAAAATGGCAAGAACAATTCACTTTACAAAGATGCACGGGGCCGGCAACGACTACATCTACGTAGACGCTACCTTATATAATATAAGCGACCCCAGCGCAGCGGCCATTGCATGGAGCGACCGCCACAAGGGCATCGGCTCCGACGGACTGGTGTTGATTGGCCGGTCGGAAATGCCCGAGGCCGACTATACCATGCGCATCTTCAACGCCGACGGTTCGGAAGCCCTGATGTGCGGCAATGCGTCGCGGTGCATCGGCAAGTATCTGTATGAGAAGACCCTCCCCTGGCCCCTCCCTATGAGTGTGGGGAATGGTTACCAAGAGACCAGCATACGTCTGCTCACGCTTTCGGGTATTAAGACGCTTATCCTTCAGATTGTTGACGGGAAGGTCGAAAACGTAACCGTGGATATGGGCGAACCCGTCTTTGAAGACGAAGCCCTCTTCAACCCAGACATCGCGCAAGAACAAATTGCTCCCTCCCTCATAGGGAGGGCTGGGGTGGGTCCGGAGGGGCTGCTTGGTGATTGTTCTGCCTGTTTTGTTTCTATGGGCAACCCTCACTATGTGATCTTCGTGGACGACATCAACAGCATCGACGTGGCCGAAGAAGGCCGGCAGCTGGAATTCCACGAGGCTTTTCCGCAGCGCTGCAACATAGAGTTTGCCCAACTGACAGCACCCGGGGTAATACGTACCCGCGTGTGGGAACGGGGCAGCGGCATCACCATGGCCTGCGGGACAGGAGCCTGCGCCACCGCCGTGGCTGCTGCACAGACCGGACGCTGCGGGCGCAAGAGTTCCATCGTGATGGATGGCGGACAGCTCGACGTTGAATGGCGCTCAGACAACCACGTACTGCTCTCAGGTCCTGCAGAATTTGTCTTTGAAGGCGAAATCGTGGAAGAAGAGTGGCCCTGAGATGACGTAATGACGTCATACCGACATGACGTCATACCGACATCTCGAAGAACTCCAAAAAATTGAAAAAAAAGAAATCAAATATGGCACTGATAAACGAACATTTCCTGAAGCTCTCGAAGAACTACCTCTTCGCCGACATTGCCAAAAAGGTGAATGCCTTCAAGGTGAGTCATCCGAGGCAACGGGTAATCAGTCTGGGCATCGGCGACGTCACCCAGCCACTGGCGCCGGCAGTAATCGAGGCCATGCACAAAGCCGTCGACGACATGGCCACGAAAGAACGCTTCCACGGCTATGGTCCGGAACAGGGATACTTATGGTTGCGCGAGGCCATCGTGAAAAACGACTTCCTGCCACGGGGCGTTCGACTTGACCCTTCAGAGATATTCGTCAACGACGGCGCCAAGAGTGATACAGGTAACATCGGCGAACTGGTGCGCTGGGACAATTCCATGGCCGTGACCGACCCCATCTATCCCGTCTATATCGACTCGAACGTGATGAACGGACGTGCAGGCACGGTGAACGAACGGGGCGAATGGAGCAACGTGACCTATATGCCCTGCAACGAGCAGAACCACTTTGTGCCTCAGATTCCCGACCACCGCGTGGACATGATCTACCTGTGCTATCCCAACAACCCCACGGGAACGGTCATCACGAAAGAGGAACTGCGCAAATGGGTGAACTTCGCCCTGAAGAACGATGCCATCATCTTCTACGATGCTGCCTATCATGCTTACATCCAGGACGAGAACATCCCCCACTCCATCTACGAGATAAAAGGAGCACGCCGATGCGCCATCGAGTTCCACAGCTATTCGAAGACCGCCGGTTTCACCGGACTGCGCTGCGGCTACACCGTAGTTCCCAAGGAACTGACCGCCGTCACCCTGGACGGTACAGAGCGCCACCCGCTGAATCCCCTGTGGGACCGCCGCCAGTGTACCAAGTTCAATGGCACCAGCTACATCTCGCAGCGAGCCGCCGAGGCCATCTACACGCCCGAGGGCAAGCAGCAGGTGAAAGAGACCATCGACTACTATATGACCAATGCCCGGATGATGCACAAGACGCTCAGCATGCTCGGACTGAAAGTCTACGGCGGCGTGAACGCACCCTATCTCTGGGTAAAGACACCCGACGGGACGCCCTCATGGAAATTCTTCGAGCAGATGCTCTACGGCGCACAAGTGGTGTGCACGCCGGGAGTGGGCTTCGGTCCATCGGGCGAGGGATTCATCCGTCTGACCAGTTTCGGCGACCGCGCCGACTGCGAAGAAGCGCTGCATAGAATAAGTCGCTGGATACTAGGATAGATAATCCATTAAATAAAGCCGTTGCGAAGATAGTAATCGCAAACTTTTATGACGCTCCGCTTCATGAAGTTAGGCTGCATTTGGTAAAAATCAAATGAATGTTTTGTTTTTCCACTCATTTGCAGTACCTTTGCACGGCAAACTTAAAACAATAAAAAAAGGACAAGCGTATGTCAAACTTAAGATTTCAGGTTGTCGAAGAGGCATTTAAGAAAAAGCCTCTCGAAGTGATTGCACCCGTGGAACGCCCTTCCGAGTATTTTGGAAAGTATGTGTTCAACCGCGAGAAAATGTACAAGTATCTCCAAAAAGACGTTTACGAAAAACTCATCGATGTTATCGATAATGGTGCCGACCTCGACCGCAGCATTGCCGATGCCGTGGCAAAAGGCATGAAGCAATGGGCCGACGAGAACGGAGTGACCCACTATACGCACTGGTTCCAGCCATTGACCGAGGGTACGGCCGAGAAGCACGATGCCTTCATCGAGCACGACGGCAAGGGCGGCATGATTGAGGAGTTCAGCGGAAAACTGCTGATGCAGCAGGAGCCCGATGCCTCGAGCTTCCCCAGCGGCGGCATTCGCGCCACCTTCGAGGCCCGCGGCTATTCTGCATGGGATCCCACCTCACCAGTGTTCATCATCGACGACACCCTCTGTATCCCCACCATCTTCATCTCGTATACGGGTGAATCCCTCGACTACAAGGCTCCGCTGAAGCGCGCACTCCGTGCCGTCGACGAGGCTGCCAGTGCCGTGGCCCGCTATTTCGACCCCAACGTGAAGAAAGTGACCAGCAACCTGGGATGGGAACAGGAGTATTTCCTCGTGGACGAAGGACTCTATTCGGCACGTCCCGACCTGATGCTCACCGGCCGTACCCTGATGGGACACGACTCGGCCAAGAACCAGCAGATGGACGACCACTACTTCGGCACCATCCCCGACCGTGTGCAGGCCTTTATGAAAGACCTTGAGATACAGGCCCTGCAGCTGGCCATCCCCTGCAAGACCCGCCATAACGAGGTGGCACCCAACCAGTTTGAGGTAGCTCCTATCTTCGAGGACACCAACCTGGCCATCGACCACAACATGCTGCTGATGTCGCTGATGAAGAAGGTGGCCCGCAAGCACGGTTTCCGCGTGCTGCTCCACGAGAAGCCCTTCGACGGTATCAACGGTTCGGGTAAGCACAACAACTGGAGCCTCTCTACCGATACCGGTATCCTGCTCCATGCTCCCGGCAAGAATGCCGAACAGAACCTCCGCTTCGTCACCTTCGTGGTGGAAACCCTGATGGGTGTGTATAAGCACAACGGACTGCTGAAAGCCTCTATCATGAGTGCCACCAACGCCCACCGTCTGGGTGCCAACGAGGCTCCTCCCGCCATTATCTCCAGCTTCCTGGGCAAGCAGGTCAGCGAATTGCTGGAGCATATCGAGAAGGCCGACAAGGAAGACCTGTTCACGATGGCCGGCAAGCAGGGCATGAAACTCGACATCCCCGAGATTCCCGAATTGCTCATCGACAACACCGACCGCAACCGTACCTCACCCTTCGCCTTCACCGGTAACCGCTTCGAGTTCCGTGCCGTGGGCAGCGAGGCCAACTGCGCCAGTGCGATGATTGCCCTGAATGCAGCCGTGGCCGAAGCCCTGATGAACTTCAAGAACCGCGTAGATGCACTGATTGCCAAAGGACAGGATCAGACCAGTGCCATCATCGATATTATCCGCGAAGATATCAAGGAGTGCGCACCTATTCATTTCGACGGCAACGGCTACAGCGACGAATGGGTAGAGGAAGCCACCCGCCGCGGACTCGACGTGGAGAAGTCGTGCCCCATCATCTTCGACCGCTATCTCGATGCCGAGAGCGTCAAGATGTTCGAGAGCCTCAACATCATGAACCGCAAGGAACTCGAGGCCCGCAACGAAGTGAAATGGGAGACCTACACGAAGAAGATTCAGATTGAGGCCCGTGTGCTCGGCGACCTTTCTATGAACCACATCATCCCGGTGGCCACCCACTACCAGACCCGTCTGGCCAAGAACGTTGCTGCCATGATTGAAGTTTACGGCACCGAAGAGGGCAAGGCGCTCTGCACCCGCAACATCAAGATCATCAAGGAGATTGCCGACCGCACGCAGACCATCGAGACCATGGTAGAGGAACTGGTGAACGCCCGCAAGGTGGCCAACAAGATTACCTCCGAGCGCGAGAAGGCCATTGCCTACCACGACACCGTGGAGCCCAAGATGGACCAGATTCGCTACCACATCGACAAACTCGAACTGACGGTGGCCGACGAGCTCTGGACACTGCCCAAGTATCGCGAATTGCTGTTCATCAGATAAAAAACATTCAGACATTTAAGCAATCCATTTCTTTTATTGGTTGTTTAAGTTTGCAGCGGAGAGATTCTCGAGAGAAAATCTCTCCGCATTTTTTCGCTTTATTGCCAAATGTCGTATCTCTACAGAAGATACTTACGCTCGACAAAGCAAATTAAAACAAGTTTTATTTGCATTTGTTCTCGCTAAACCGTATCTTTGCAACTGATATGGAAAATCAATACATCAAACAGTTCCCTCATATCATGGAGGGGAAGAAAATCATGTACGTTCACGGTTTCGCCTCGTCGGCACGAAGCGGCACCGTAGGCCGTCTGCGCGAGATGCTGCCCAATGCCAACGTGGTGGCCTTCGACCTGCCCGTCGACCCGCACGAGGCCATCGCCTTGCTGCACCACAAACAAGAGGAGGAACAGCCCGACCTCATCGTGGGCACTTCCATGGGAGGCATGTATGCCGAGCAGCTGCGCGGCACCGACCGCATTCTGGTGAATCCCGCCTTCCAGATTGCCGACACGATGGGAGCCCACGGAATGGTTGGCAAGCAGACTTTCCTCAACCCGCGCGAAGACGGTGTGCAGGAATTCATCGTGACCAAGGCCATGGTGAAGGAATACCGCGCAGTTCAGGAACAATGCTTTTGTCCTGAACCCGACAAGGACGAACAAGAGAGAGTCTGGGGACTCTTCGGCGACGAAGACCCGCTGGTACACACCCAGCCGCTCTTCATGCAACACTACCGCCAAGGCATCTGGTTCCACGGCGAGCACCGCATGAACGACCGCGTGTTCATCGAGGCCGTGATTCCCGTCATCCGCTGGATCGACGACCGGCAGAACGGCACCGAGCGCCCCATCGTCTATATCCACATCGATGCGCTTCGCGACCAGCGTGGTCAGCAGCGCTCATCGGCCATGAAGGCATTCCGCCTGCTGCTCGAATCCTACAACATCTTCATCGTGGCGCCCTCGCCCGACTACGACTCCACCTATGTCAAAGAAGTACAGGACTGGGTGAAAGACGTGGTGGCCGTTCCGGCTTTCGGTCATTTGGTGTACACCAACCGTACCTCGCTGCTCTATGGCGACTACCTTATCGACCTCGACGAGAAGTCCGACTTCATGAGTACCCATCTGCAGTTTGGCAGCGACACGTTCAAGACATGGGAAGACATCATCGAATATTTCTCCCGGCTGGGAGGACAATAACTGGATATGACGGCTGACGACTTGTTCACTCAGGCCTTGGCCATTGCAACGGCCGACGACCAGACACCGGGACTGAACCGGATGATGCACGAGACGCTGGTGCTGGCATGCCACGAAGCCATCAAGGATACCAACCAGGCTTTCGGCAATCTTTTCGCACAGGTTGACTATCTGTGCAAGCATTGTCGGGTGTCCGTTGCCGACACCATTGCCATCCAGACCATGCGCCGCCACAGCAACTCCAGCGAACCGCTCTCACGCGAAGACCGGCTCTACGATGTCCGCGCGCTCTGCCTGTTCATCTCTGCCGTCTTCTCCACGGGCATCCCCTCGTCGCTATTGCGGGTAATACCCAAGGAGAACCGGCCGTTCGAGCGAGCAGCCCACACCGACTTCAGCTGCATCCGCTGCATCGTGGAAAGCGTCGAGGGCGACACGCTGACCGTGATTCCCGAGCAGGGCATGGCCACAGAACAAGCCGAAACGCTGACCGTTTCCATTGCCGCTCCCCATCTCAGCTACATCAAGGATATCGTAGGCAAAGGAACTCAGCTAAACCTTATCGACTGCGCCACCCTGCCCGCGGCATCCACCAACACCCAACATCCGTCACCCGTCATCTACTCCCCCTCCCTCATCATTCTTGAGCCTGACTTCCTCGTAGACATCAGTCCTATCTCGCGCACCTTCCAGCAGTACGGCCGCCATCCGCTTATCTACACCATCAACCGGTTGTCGCCCAGTGCCGTCTCGCAGCCCATCCTGCTGGGAAATCTTGCCGGCAGTGTGCTCGACGATGTCATCCACTCACATGGAAACTACGACGTGCGCGAGACCATCCGCAACCATTTCCGCGACAAAGCCATCGAGTTCTGCACCTGTAAGGACTTCAACCGCGACAGTTTCATCGCCGACGCCTACACCCAGGCCCAGAACATCCAGGACGCCGTCAGTACCCTGGCTGGTGAGTTCAGTCTCGACAAGGCCATCCTTGAGCCCTCGTTTGTCTGCGAACGCCTTGGCATCTCAGGACGCTTCGACCTGCTCACCTCCGACTTCCGTCTGCTGATAGAGCAGAAATCTGGCAAAAACTACAACATCCAGATACAGCGGCCAGGCGAGCACGGCAGCATGATGCAGGAGGAACACTATGTGCAGCTGCTGCTCTACTATGGCATACTGCGCTACAATTTCAACCTTGGCTTCGACCGCGTCAGCCTCCGGCTTCTCTATTCCAAGTATCCGGCCAAGAACGGACTCATCGTGGTGAACTACCTGCAGCAGCTGTTCCGAGAGGCCATCCGCGTCCGCAACCTCATCGTGGCATGGGACCTTCATATTGCCAACCATGGTTTCGAGAGCATCATCGACCTCATCACGCCCGCCACCGTCAACGAGCGCAACGACAACTCCACCTTCTTCACCCGCTGGAAACTTCCGGAACTAAAGGCCGTCTGCGACCCGCTCCACCGGCTCTCACCATTAGAGCGCGCCTATTTCTGCCGTATGCTCACCTTTGTATATCAAGAGCAGCGCGTCGCCCTGCTCGGTTCGCAGGAGGGCATCACCCACAGCACCAGCGACCTCTGGAACATGCCGCTGCAAGAGAAAATCGAAACGGGAAGCATAATTATGGGGGCCCACCTCAGCATACAGAAAGAGAACCAGCAATCCCAGAAAGTTTATACCTTCACCCTCACACACAATACTCCCCTCCCTCACAGGGAGGGGCAGGGGGAGAGTCTGGAGGACTGGGATGGGTCTTCTCCCAATTTCCGCCGTGGCGACTTCATCTACCTCTATACCTACCGCGAAGACCAGGAACCCGACGTGCGGCACAGCATCCTCCACAAAGGAAACCTCACCGAGATACACACCGACTACTTGGTGGTGGAACTCAACGAACCGCAGCGTTTGTCTGCCGACGACACCTTTGCCATCGAGCACGCCTCGGCCGACAGTTCCTCATCGGCATCCATCCGTTCGCTGTTCCAGTTCATTCAAGCCGACCCTAGGCGTAAGGCGCTGCTACTTGGTCAGCGGGAACCTGCATGCGATCCTTCGGTCAGCCTCTCCCGTTCCTGGCATCCCGACTACGACGAAGTGCTGCTCCATGCCATGCAGGCGCGCGACTATTTCCTGCTGATAGGCCCTCCCGGAACGGGCAAGACCAGCATGGCCCTGCATTTTATTGTCGAAGAAGAGCTTGCCCGTGGCGGCACCTTGCTGCTGATGAGCTACACCAACCGCGCCGTTGATGAAATCTGCGCCATGCTCCAGAAGGCCTCACTCCCGTTCTTGCGCATTGGCAACCGTGCCTCGTGCGAACCTGCCTACCGTTCTCATCTGCTCGAAGAAGCCCTTGGCGACCGGCCGCAACTGAGCGACATCCGCCTGCAACTTCAGCAGACGCGTATCGTCGTCGGCACCACCAGCATGTTGCAGGCGCGACCCCACATCTTCGGCATCAAGCAGTTCTCGCTGGCTGTCATCGACGAAGCCAGTCAGATACTTGAACCGCAGCTCGTCGGACTCCTTTCTCGTAAGACTATCGCCCGCTTCATCCTTATCGGCGACCATAAACAACTGCCCGCCGTGGTGCAGCAAAACGAGAAAGAAAGCCGTGTTGACGACCCCATGCTGAACGCCATCCAGCTGGACGACTGCCGCCACAGTCTTTTCGAACGCCTTATACGGACCGAGCGCAAAGCCGGCCGCCGCCAGTTCACTGGCATGCTTCGCAAACAGGGACGTATGCACCCCGACATCGCCGAGTTCCCCAACCGCATGTTCTATAATAATCAGTTAGACATCGTCCCCCTTCCCCACCAGTTGGAGGCCCCCACGACTCCCCGGGTCATATTCATCCCCTCCGAGCCTTGCCGCCAGGCAGGTGTTTCCGACAAGGTGAATATCTGCGAGGCCCGCATCGTGGCCCGGCTGCTACACGACATCTACTGCGAGCATGCCAACCATTTCGATGCCGCGAAGACCGTCGGCGTCATCGTGCCTTACCGCAACCAGATAGCTGCCATCCGTCAAGAAACAGAAGCTCTCGGCATTCCTCCGCTTGCCGACATCACCATCGACACCGTGGAACGCTATCAGGGTTCGCAGCGCGACATCATCATCTATTCGTTCACCGCACAGTGCCCGTGGCAGTTGGACTTCCTCAGCGCCACCTGCTTCATGGAAGACGGACACGTCATCGACCGAAAACTGAACGTGGCGCTCACCCGTGCCCGCTGCCGTCTCTTCATCACAGGCAACGAAGCCCTGCTCCGCCTGAACCCACTGTTCCGGCAGCTCATCGAGTTTATCAAAGGAAAGGGAGGATACACCTTATTAAAATAATAAAAGGCCGCACAACGGTGCAGCCTTCTGTTTGTGGAGAATATCGGGGTCGAACCGATGACCTCTTGCATGCCATGCAAGCGCTCTAGCCAACTGAGCTAATCCCCCATTGATGCCTAAGCGGTTGCAAAAGTAAGCAAAAAAAATCAACCTTGCAAGTTTTTCGCCCACATTTTGCGTTTTTTTCTACTTGTCGGTATTAAGATAGTGAGAAGTGTAATCAAAATCCACGACAAATTACCTGCAATAATCCGAAGGAAAGTAGCGCGGGATTTGTGCCTTCCCATCGCCTTTTAGGCTTTCGATGAGCAGAAAATGGGGTTCCGTTCGGCAAATGATAGGGATTTAAAGTTCAAATAATAGGCTTTTGAAGTTCAAAAGATAATGATTTGAAGTCAAAATAAAAGGCTTTTAGACTGTGATTGGGGCCTAATTACAGTCTAAAAGCCTATCATTTAAAGTTCGGAAGATTATTAAAGGAAGTCCGGAAGCGGGAACATTCATACAAAAGTCTTATTATCAACGAATTGCGGATAATGGCTCAAAACTCGCATATTTGCCTGCCATCATGCGTTTGGTGACTTCCGCGCGATTCTCAGCGCACCAAAATTCAGAATTTTCTTGACGTTCTTTCAGCTTGCAATCGCAAGCGTCCGGCAAACATGCAGTACAAAGATAACGCAGAACCGCCCAATGAGTTTGGGCGGTAAAGGATTTTTAAAATAATGCGGCGGGTAATTTCAGCCGGAAGCACTAATTACTCTTCCAACTCCTTGGCTCTGCGCTTGGCCTCTTTTTCGGCCTCTTTGGCGGCCTTTTTGGCTTCTTTCTCGGCGCGTTTGGCGGCTTTTTCAGCTTCTTTTGCCTTGCGCTTAGCTTCCTTTTCGGCCTCTTTGGCGGCTTTTTTAGCAGCTTTTTCTTCTTCGCGGGCACGCTTCTTAGCTTCTTTCCGTGCTTCCTTTTCAGCCTTTTTGGCCTCCTTGTAGGCTTCTTTTTCCTCCTTCAGCAGCTTTCTGGGGTCCAGTTCGTCGCCCTTTTCGAGTGCTTCGCGCAGCATATCCTTGTCGAAGGTGATGACTTTTCCGAAGAGTCCCACCGAGAGCGTCTTGTCCTTTCCTTTCAGGTGGATATATGTGGTGTTGAACAGGAAGTAGTCCTCGAGCTGCAGTTTCAGGTCGAAGGCGGTAGAGATGGCCGTCTTCACCAGTCCTTTGCCCAGGTCGGACAGTATGCCGCTGCCCAGTCCGCGCTCTTCGGCCTCTTCCTCTACGTATTCTTCTACAGCTTTCATCATGGCCTCCTTATGGGCATTCTTGTCGGGTTTGGTGAATACCATCACTGCTGCGATGACTGCCAGAATAATCAATATAACCAGTTTCTTCATATTATTTAAGTTTCAGGTTCAGACTTGTAATTTTTCATTCTTTAGAGTGCAAAAATACTAAAATCTTTCTATACATCAACGAAAGAATATAAAAAATAGTTTTTTTTAGCAGAAAGCATAGCCTGTATTTCCATAAAAAACTCTATTTTTGCACGATATGAAGAAAAAGATTATAGCCCTTCTGGCATTTTTAGCGGCATTTTCTGCGATTAATGCCCAGGAATCCATTGTTGATACGACCATTATCCATCGCACGGTGATGGACATGCGACTGGTGCGCCTGAATTATGTATATACGTCGGTAGGCCCCGATGGAGTTACGCCCACCACGCTTTCGGGCGCCATCGTGATGCGCTATTCCATCTTCACGAAGGAGAATCATGCCAACGGCCTCATCATCTACAACCATCCCACGACGACGCTGAAGTACAGATGCCCGTCGCACGACGACGACCTGGATGCCGAGGCTGCCATCTGCTTCACGCATAAGTATATCATGGTGGCCGTGGACAACTACGGCTTCGGCATCACCGAAGACAAGCCGCAGGCCTATCTGAACCCCGACATCACGGCACAGGGAGCCGTAGACGGACTGCTGGCTGCCAAGCGGCTGCTGGGAAGGATGGGGTATTACTATGAAGACCGTCTGCTGAACATGGGCTATTCGCAGGGAGGCCATACGGCCATGGCCGTGCAGCGGCTGGTGGATACGAAATACAGCGACCGTCTGAAGATTATGCATACCTACGCCGGCGGCGGGCCTTACGACATGATGGGCATCTACGACGAGATGAAGAAGACGAACGTGACCTACTATCCCTGTGCGCTGCCGCTCATTCTCAGCGGTATCAACGAGACCGAGAAACTGGGCCTGAAGCCGCACGACATGTTCACCGGTGCCCTGGCCGACAACTACGAGGAATGGATTCTGTCGAAGGAATATTCTTCAACCGAGATCAATGACATGATAATCAACAGCGTCTCGAAAGATGACATCGTGCCGGGTGACCCCCGCGACGGTGTACGGCTGACGGCCATCATCAATCCCGACATCATGGACGAGCGCACGCCCATAGGCCGGAAGATGAAGACGCTGTTCAAGAAGAATTCGCTGTTAGGCACCTGGAAACCCAATCCCCGCACGCGCGTCTATCTGTTTCACTCGCGTGCCGACGAGGTGGTGCCCGTGCTCTGCACCAGGCGCATGGCCGATTTCATGGCCGATGAAGGTGCAGAAGTGAAGACCGAGTATCTGAACGACTGGCCCCACACGCCTGCCGCCTCGTATTTCTTCTCGCAGGTGGCGCTCCAAATGGTGCGCGACACCAACAAGGCCACGCTCATAGAAGATGTCACCGACGACGTTATCAACGTGCTCGACAGCCTCTTCCATGGCGTCAGCAAGCTGTTGAGGTGATTGTTTTGCGGAGAAGCGCAAAACACTTAACCTCGTTCCGGCCATTGATTACTTTTGCTCCTCGGTGTCGGTATCTTTCACAATCTTCGGGCCGCGCACGGTTTCCTTGGCGCTGAGTCCTTTCTTTATCTCTATGTTGATACCGTCGCTGAGGCCTGTGGTCACGCGGCGCTGTTCGTAGGTCTTGTCCTTGCCCTGTCCTTTCACCACATATACAAAGGTGCTGTCGCCCTTGAACTCGATGGCACTCTCGGGAACGGTGAGCGCCTGCTTCACGTTGGCCAGCTCTATCTCGGCATTGGCACTGTAGCCCGAGCGGATTTTGCTGTCTTTCAGCACGCGCACGGCGGCCTTTATCTCGAACTGGTTGGCTCCGTTGCTCTCTACTGCCTTCGGCGAAATATATTCCAGTGCGGCGTCGAAGCTCAGGTCTTGCAGGGCGCCGATGGTGATTTTCATGGGCATTCCCTGTACCAGCTGTCCCACTTCGGTCTCGTCGATATTGCCGCGGAAGATGAGGTCGTTCATGTTGGCCACGCTGGCAATGGTGGTACCGTCGTTGAACGTATTGCTCAGGATGACCGAGTTGCCCACCTTTACGGGAATGTCGAGTATGATGCCGCTGATGGTGGAACGCACGAGCGTGCTCGAAGCCTTGGCATTGCTCTTCGACACACCGTCGCGAATCACCTGCAGGTTATCGTCGGCGGCAGCCTTCTCCTGCTGGGCCTGCTGCAGCGCCTGGCGTTTCTTTTCAAACTCGTCGGCACTGACCAGTTCTTTCTTGAACAGTTCATCCTCGCGCTGGAAGTCGATTCTGGCCTGTGCCAGGTTAATCTGAGCCAGGCGCACGCGGCTCTCGGCCGAACTGAGCTGCGCCATGTCGGGAATCACCTTCACCTTAGCGATGATTTCTCCCGCCTGCACATAGTCGCCGGCCTCCTTCACAATCTGTGTGATGATACCGCTCACCTGCGGTTTCACGTTCACTTCGTTGCGAGGCTCAATCTTTCCCGTCACGATGGTTGTCTTACGCACGTCTTCCACCTTTGGCGTGAATTCGTTGTAAACCACTTCTTCGGGTTGCGACTTCTTCCATAGGAACACAAACGTGCCGATGAAAATCAGCGCCACAATGGCAGCCACAATCAGTTTGCTGTACTTCTTCATATTCTTTGGTTTTTTGTTTTTTTTCTAGATATCCTAGGTATTCTAGATATTCTAGATATTCTAGATATTCTAGGTATTCTAGATACTCTAGGTTTTCTTTATTCGTCCCTCATGGCATCTACGGGCTTGATGCTCATGGCGCGCCATGCAGGTGCCAGACCAGCCAGAACGCCCATCACGCTAATGACCGCCACGGCCAGCACTGCCGTCCAGAAATCCACCTGGAAATGGGCACCCACGATGCCGTCCTCGGTGTTTGCCTTCTCCAGCATTTCCAGTATGCCCACGGCCACCAGTATTCCGCTCATGCCCGCCACGGCCGTCAGTATGATGCTCTCTGAGATGATTTGCGAGAGGATGACGCGCGGCGTGGCGCCTATGGCGCGGCGGATGCCAATCTCGGTGGTGCGTTCGCGCACGGTGACCATCATGATGTTCGACACGCCGATGGCTCCTGCCAGCAGCGTGCCCAGTCCGACGAGCCATATCAGGAAGTTGACGCCACGGAAAAGACTGTCGAGCACCTGGAATAGTATCTCGGTGTTGAACACCGTTACGGCCGACTCGTCGGTGGGGTCCACCAGATGCGCGTGGGCCACGGTCTGGCGTATGCGGTCGGAGAGTTTGCTCATCACCACGCCGGGCTTGCCCGTCACGGCAATCATATCCACCACGTTGCCCCGGTTGTAGGCCTGTTGCATCAGCGTGAGCGGCAGTATGACGCTGGTGCCTTCCTCGCCTCCGAAGCTAACGGCCCCGCTGACGTTGTAGTCTACGCCGATAATCTGATAGTATACCGAGTCTATGCGGATGCGCTTGCCGCACGGGTCGTTCCCGTCGGGGAAGAGGTCTTTATAGACTTTCTTGCCGATGACGCACACCTTACGGTGCTGGGCGATGTCCATGTCGTTCAGGTAGCGTCCGTAGTATATCTTCGGCGAGTTCACCTTCTCGTATTCGGGCATGGTGCCGTTTACGGAGATGGATGTCTTCTTGTCGCCATAATAGGCCGTGCCGCCGTTTGAGAAGAGTATGGGCGTCACCACATCGAGTTCCGGCACCTGATGGCGCAGCCGTTCCACATCGCGGTATTCCATGTTCCATTGGCGGCCCTTGCGGAATCCCTTGTAGGCCTTGGTGGTGCGCTGGCTCCATATCATGCCCGTGTTGGTGGCGAATCCCTCGAAGTTGCTGTTGAGCATTTCCTTCATGCCCTTGCCGCCGCCGATGAGTGCCACGAGCATGAACACGCCCCAGAAGACGCCGAACCCGGTAAGGAACGAGCGTGTCTTGTTGCGCGTCAGCGTGTCAAGAATTTCGCGATATGTATCGATGTCGAATTTCATTCTGCTCTCAATGCTTCAATAGGACGAATGCGCGAGGCCTTCAGCGCCGGAACCAGTCCGGCCAGTGTGCCGGCAATCACCATGACCATGGTGGCCTCGATGCAGACATCCAGTCCGACGGTGGGATTCACGAACATGGTGGTCTTGAAGAGTCCCGTATCTATCACGTCGTGGCCCAGCGTGGCATCCATATACTCGTTGGCTGCCACGCCCAGCACCATGCCGATGTATCCGAAGAAGGTGGTGATGATGACGCTCTCCACGATGATGAGCTTCAGTATCGACCAGGGCTTGGCGCCGATGGCCTTGCGGATGCCGAACTCGCGCGTGCGTTCCTTAACAGTTATGAGCATGATGTTGCTCACGCCCACAATACCGCTGAGCAGCGTGAAGAGTCCCACTATCCAGAGTGCCGTGCGGATAATGCCCATGCCCGTTTCCATCTGCAGGTTCTGCGTGTAGCGGTTCCATATCCATAGTGCGCTTTCGTCTTCGGGGTCGGCCTGGTGGGCGGTGTTCAGCTTGGCGCGGTATTCCTTTTCGAAATCCTCATTGGCCTTCTCGGTGTTCAGTCCGTGGAAGGTGAAGACAATGCGTTCGGGCTGGTTGCTCTTGCCGTAGACGGTCTGCAGGGTGGTATAGGCAGTGTAGGCGTTGGCACTCGAGTTCTGTTTCTCCTTGTAGATGCCAACCACGCGGAAGGCAAACGCGCCCACCTTCAGGTATTTGCCCACGAGTGCCCCCACGTTGTGCGTGAGTTCCTCGGCCTGCTTGTCGCCCAGCACCAGCACCTTGCGTTTCTCCTTCATGTCTATATGGTTGATGAACCGGCCGTAGCGCATCTCCATCTTGTCGGTCTGCTCGTGGTTGGGATAAACGCCTTCGAGCGTTGTGCTCACATAGTTCTCGCCCAGCGAGATGGTCGTGGCGGGCTGCGACACCCGTGCGCCCACCTCGTCGATGTTTTCCATGAACTGAGTCTCGGTGGTGGTGATGTCCTTGTCTTTCAGCGGAACGTAGCGCCCCTCTTTCAGTCCCTTGTAGGGTTTCGAGGTGGTGCCGCCGAAGATGGCCATAGAGTTGGCTATGAAACGGCTGTTGTTGTTCATCGAGGCATTGATGAGGCCGTTGCCTGCGCCCAGCAGCACGATGAGCATGAAGATTCCCCATGCCACGGCAAACCCGGTCAGTGCTGTGCGCAGTTTGTTGCGCCGCGCGGTGCTCCATATTTCTGTGATGATGTCCCTCATCTTAATGCTTAATGCTTAATTCTTAATTTCTAATCGCGAAGCGATAACTCTAAACTCTTAATTCTAAACTCTTAATTCTAAACTCTTAATTCTAAACTCTTAACTCTAAACTCTAAACTCATTTCATCATGCCGTTAATACCGAAGGGCGACGACTTGTGGTCGAGGTTCTCCTCGATGGTGCCTATCAGTCCGTCCTTGATATGAATAATCTTATTGGTTTCGTTGGCCACGCCGCTCTCGTGGGTAACCACCACGATGGTCATGCCCTCCTCCTTGTTCAGTCCTTTCAGCAGTTCCATCACCTCCACCGAAGTCTTCGAGTCGAGAGCGCCCGTAGGCTCGTCGGCCAGTATAATCTGCGGACGCGTAATCAGCGCCCTGGCAATGGCCACCCTCTGGCGCTGTCCGCCCGAGAGTTCGTTGGGGTAGTGCTCGGCCCAGTCTTTCAGTCCCAGCCGCTCCAGGTATTCCATGGCCTGCTGACGGCGCTTGCGGCGGCTCACGCCCTGATAGAACAGCGGCAGTTCCACATTCTCCACGGCCGTCTTGAATCCGATGAGGTTGAAGCTCTGGAAGATAAAACCAATCATGTGGTTACGGTATTCGGCGGCCTTTGTCTCGCTCAGGTCCTTGATCAGCGTGCCTGCCAGCCGGTATTCACCCTCGTCGTAGTTGTCGAGAATGCCCAGAATGTTCAGCAGCGTTGACTTGCCCGAACCCGAAGCCCCCATGATGCTCACCAGTTCTCCCTCCTCGATGTCGAGTGAGATTCCTTTCAGCACATGCAGGGGCTGAGCGCCCTGATATGTCTTGTGGACGTCGCGCAGATGGATCATGCTCATATTATAATTATGTATATAGCGAAATTTCCGCAAAAGTAATCATATTTTTTCAATATGCAACACCATATTGGACAAAAATAGCCGCATTTTCCTTTTTTTGTCCTTAATCGGACATCTTGTCCATACAATCGAAGCAGAATTTTACAAAAAGTCATTGCGAGAATAAAAAACAGCCATACCTTTGTACCCGGAAACGCGAAATACAGGCTTTACACTGTAAGAGCTTCCCAACAAGTAAATCAATAATTAACAACAATAAAAAAAAAAGAAAATGAAAAAGTATCTTGTAATGGTCGTAGCCGCCATGATGGCTACAATGAATGTGAATGCTCAGAACGAAGACCTCAAGCACGAAATCGGAGTGTCCTACGGTGTTGGTATATCAACCATTGCCGACGGTATCGGCAACGCCATCGGCAGCGGACTGTGGGACGGTCTGACCGGTCATGAGTGGACCAACGAGACACGCGTGGGAACCGTGGCCGTGGAATATTTCTGTCACATGAAGAATCCCCGTCTGGCCGTCGGCGGCGTAGTC
>JAEEGJ010005205.1_pt1 | contig 41655 bp, 25 predicted proteins | sample 8958761 | NCBI WGS metagenome assembly JAEEGJ01 (sample SAMN16246546, study PRJNA631951) | gut metagenome | biome: gut microbiome; feature: rumen; material: RS-attached | host: Bos | place: Iran: Karaj | collected 2018-10 | reverse complement strand
ACAAGATCGGCGTGAAGGCCGACCTCATCATCGGTTGCGCTGGCGGTGGTTCTAACCTCGGTGGCCTTATTAGCCCGTTCGTTGGTGAAAAGCTCCGTGGCGAAGCCGACTACGATATTCTCGCTGTGGAACCGGCAAGCTGCCCGAGCTTCACTCGCGGTAAGTACGCTTACGACTTCTGCGACACCGGTAAGGTCTGCCCGCTCGCCAAGATGTACACGCTCGGTTCTAGCTTCATTCCGTCCGCAAACCACGCTGGCGGTCTCCGCTACCACGGCATGAGCAGCATTCTCTCTGAACTTTACGATCAGGGTCTCTTGCGTGCAACGTCTGTTGAACAAACTAAAGTTTTCGAAGCAGCAAAGCTCTTCGCACAGACCGAAGGCATCCTCCCGGCCCCGGAATCCAGCCACGCTATCCGTGCAACAATCGACGAAGCTCTCAAGTGCAAGGAATCCGGCCAGGCAAAGAACATCGTGTTCGGCCTTACCGGCACGGGTTACTTCGACATGGTGGCTTACCAGAAGTTCAACGACGGCGAAATGAGCGACTACATCCCGACGGATGAAGACATCGCCAAGAGCCTCGCCCAGCTTCCGAAGATCTAAACGAAACTTGGCAACTTGTTGCCTTAGTTGAGTTATCCCCTTTGGGGAGAAGGCTAATTCGCATTTGTCATCCTTAAGCAAAAACGTCCAGCACTCGCTGGACGTTTTTCATTATAACCACAACAATTTTATTGTTTCCGCCCGGTCAAGCGGTAGCGATGTTCTACTCCATTTTTCTTGAATCGCACAAACAAACTATGTTCGCGAACATCATAGAACAGCCTCGGCGATTGCGAATCCACGGCACGAGCAACAGCCATGTTACGAATAGAGTTCGTACTGTCCGATGATGTAGAATCGCGACTTGTCGAATCTGAACGCGCGACCTTCGAGGAATCTATTTTAGAAGAATCCGGAACTGGTTCCTGCGATTTAAGAATTTCAAGCATTTTTTCCGCATAGCGTTCACCAAACGTCTGGTAGCCTTCGCGAGAGAAATGCAACGTATAGCTGGGTTCCTTAATTGCAGGGCAACCCTGAGCCGAAATCAGATGACCATTCGGAATTAAGTCAGCCGCTTGTTTTACCGCTTCATTGCGCCAGCCCAAATCGCCAGTCGGAGCAAGTTCTCCAATGAGAATCGGAGTCTTTTCCGGATCCAGCTCCAGTTCCTTAATCAAGTCATCATAGACTTTTTTGACGCGTTTAGGCCAATCACTCATTTGGTAGTCCGCTTCGCCCTGATGGAAGAGAAATCCCTTGATGACGCCCTTCTGCTTTGCGATTTTTCCCATTTCGACAATGCGTTTGTACAAATCTCCGCCGTATTCGTCGAGGTACTGAATCCACCAAGTGTCGCCTTTGTTCTTTGCGTTCTGCACATAGCTTTTGTTACGGTCCTTGTCGAACAAATCAATGCTCTGACCGCCAATCGCCACATTAGCAACCGCTACAGTGATACTATCTGGCAACTCCTTAATCATCTTGCGGCCAAAGAAATCGACAATGCCCACCTTGGACTGGCTATGCCCCATCGGTGGTGCCGCCGGGTAAAACTCGCCCACCTTCTGGTTCGAATGATTTCCGGCTCGCAAAACCAAGAAACGCGGATTCGTTTGACGGTCCGAATCTGTAACCGAAGCCTGCCCGGACATGTTCGACTGCCCGTAAGCAAGATAAATATGCAAGTTCGGATCCTGTGCAAAACTTACCGCACCGAGTACGGCACTTGTAACAACAACGGACTTAAGGATTTTTTTTAGCATTTGTCCTCCAAACAAAAAGCTGTCACTAACGTGACAAGTTATACAACCCTTATCTTTAATTATAACAAAAAAGAAACCCCGTTTCGAGGTTTCCTATTTTTATTTTATTGCAAAACTGCAAGGGTTTAATGTGTTTACTCAATCTATGCAATATCAAGCATTTAACGCACGTTTACACGAATTAATCTTTGCGAACGTTTTGCACGAACAAGATACATACCCGCGTTGAATCCCGCAGCACGGAGCGATTTTTGCAATATTTTATTGTCAAGCGCACTCCATTCAGAGGGTGTTACTTTCGCAAAACCGAGATGTTTCCCGTTCAAATCAAACACATCAAAGTTTTCATTCACATCACTCAACTGTAGCGCCACCACCTTAGAAGCAATACCCGTTGTATGCCCCGGATCTGTCTGCGTGGAATCATCTGCAATTGTATACCATTTGGCATTTTCAATGTTTGCGGTTGCATCCGTCGGGGGCGTCGTGAGGTTTGCTCCAAATTTTGCATTGGTGAGCATATCGGTATTGACCATGCCGTAGAAAATTCCCTTTGAGATTTCCTTATCGAAGTTGTTTTCGAGGTCGCCGCGAAGCTGAGCCGTGCCGGAAAGTTTCTTGCCATTTACCGCCCACATTACGCCGTAAACTTGAGCGTTATCAGTCACAGTACTATTCACGATAATCGAAAGCGCACCGACTTTAGCCTTGCCGCTAATCGTCCCGCTCACAAGCCAAGCATCATCTTCAAGCACAGCATCATCGCCAATCGTGCCAGCAGTCACAAGAGCGCGTCCGCGCACCACGGCGTTCCCGCTAATTGTTCCGCCATTCACGACGGCAAAATCTTCAATGCGTGCATTCCCCGAAACCGTACCGCCATTTACAACCGCATCAGGCCCCACATAAGCCGTAGCAGCGACCTTCGCCTTGTTGCTGACCCAGCCACCGCCATTGCTATGTTGCACATATCCCGAAGCAGTCGTTCCATTAAATCCAGCCGGTTTCCAAAAATCCTTCGTATAACCTTCAGGCGCACCGTTCATAACTTCAATCATGTACGGATAACGATAAATGCTGTAATAGAACTGGTCCCACAAAATCGTCTGCATTTCGGTCGGAGTCGCCGTTACCGCAAGCCACAAAGCCTTGTCATTCGCTTTCGTTTCGATTTCAAGATTGAAGCCCGTTCCGTGTTTCATTTCGCTGTATCGCGGCGTGCCATCAGCACCTTCCGCGACCAAGCCAACCGTCCAACCCGATGCAGGATCCGGCAATTTATCCGGCGCATAATTGCACCATTTATAAGTTTTACCCTTGTAATAGTCCGTGTTATCGCCAAAACAAGTATAGCCATTGACCGTCGGCTTTTCCTGCACAATTCCGCGGAACTTGACCGTCACCTTCCCCGCCGAATCCGGATAAATGCGCACCAAGTTATAGCCCCAGCGCTGCGGAGCCCAGTAACTCGGCGAAATGTAACGGTCCGCGCAATTCTCGGCCGCCGCGACATTCCCATCCGAATTCTCAGAACTTTCGCATTTTATCTTGTTCAGCATGGTCACGCGAGAATGTCTGCGATACAAGTCTCCCCAGCCATCGTGCGTTCGACGAGTCGCAAATTCGTAATCGCCCCAGGACTTTTTGTACAAAGTTTTCTTGGCAGGAGCGTACTCCACCGTTGCATTCTTCATCGCGAACTTGCCGAATTGATTATTCAGTTCTTCGAGCGACCAACCGTAAACCATCATCATCGCACTAAACGGAGTCTGTTCCATGCGCCCGTCTTCGCCATCACGAATCGATTCCATCCAGATGCGATTGACCTCGTGCGCGCCTTTATTGCCGCCACCAAATTCTTCTTTCAAATGTTCTAGGAATTGCCAGTTACAATAGCGGTCGCGCGTGGAACCGTAATACAAATACGGAAAGTTGATCAGGTATTCAGAGCAATGCGCATCATTCGGATTGTACTGATGCGCCATCCAGTTCGCATGCGATTCCGCCATCCAACCCGAATGACTGTTGTTCCCGAGCCAACCGGCCACGCCTTGCAAACCATGCGCGAACTCGTGCGATGTTCCCCAATAATCCTTGAGCGCCCCGACTCCAATCCACATGCCAGGCCCGTATTCGCCATTCAAAGCCTTCACGTAATCCTGGCTACCGTACAAGGACGGCAATGTTTCAAACACATAAATATTGCTTTTGAGCTTTTTATCCGAACTTTTCGGGAACGGCAACATCCAGCCGAGCGAATCGATGTAGAACGAATACACCTTTTCTAGCGACTGGAGCACACCCTCGGCATCAGAAGTCGAGATTGAAACATTATTCGCCGCACCATCGTCGGTCTTTGGCTTTTTGCAAACTTCAAAATGTTCTGAAGAACGAATCAGCGTAAAGCCATTATCTTCACACTGCGGGACCCAAGTCACGTCGGCAAACGCCAACACTGCTGCGGCACAGATTAACTGCGGAAATTTCATACCACCACCCATCAACAACCCTAGAACATTCTAGGTATTACTAATATATATTCTCGCCCCCTCAAGCGCAAGAATCAACTAGCAAATTGTTGTCTAGGGACAACCCGTATGAGATTACTTTCTTCCGAGATTTTTGAAATCAGGCGAAATGAACACGCAATTGGTGTCTTTTGGCGCCGCACGATAAAGCACTAATTCAACCGTAAAAATTCCCTTGGTTGTTGCACTCACCGACCAGCGGCTACCGGCAGGACAATCCTTGACTTTCTTGTTCAGCGTTGCCGTAAACTTTCCGCCCGTCACGCGATACGTAAAGTAATCAGACACTAAAGAATCCGGCATCTGGAGCGATTTCGGACCGCCCACCTTATTTGTCTTTGCAAAGAAAGACTTTTGCGCCTGGATATAGTACAAAGTCTGTCCGGTCAAATCTTCGAACACCGCCTGCGATCCACCGAAAACGCTCGGTGTCGAACAACCGCGCACGCCAAAGACGAGCACAAGCACAAACGCAAGCGAACAACCGATAAAGACCCAGTACTTCAGTTGAACTTTTTTCGCCGCAGCCGCAATCTTTCCGCAAAGTTCCTTAAGTTTATCAGAAACGCTAGGTCCCTCTAACGGAGTTCCCGAAAGCTTCATGTCCTGCAAAACAACTCCGTCTTGCCACTTGAGGAGCTTCGTTGCAACGAGCATGTGGCAAAACTGCTTCGGAAAAGCAAGCCCAAACGCAGCAATAATAAAAAGAACAATGCTCAAGATGAAAAGAACGAGCAAAGCGTTATCTGCCGCCGGCAACAAGTCCTTTGCCTGACGTAAAACATCCAAAAGCTTTTTGTCATCCGAAAAATTCTCAGCCGCAAAACGACCTGTGAAAGAATTCGAATAACGGTTGAGACCCATCTGCACGCCGTCTTTTGCCATAAGGCAAACTTTCGTGAGAGCGCGCTCGACTGCAAAACAGAACATTCCAAGGATTGCAATCAGCGATGCAACCAAACGCGCAGTACGTACAGATGTGAGACTCTTCATTTACTTTTTCTCCACCAGTTCCTTTGCCATCTTCTTTGCGGTCACAAAGTCAGCCTTGCCAGAACCAAGCTTCGGCATCACGTCTACATTAAACGCAGCGGACGGGAGCATGAGAGGCGGCATGCCGCTTGCACGCAATTCCGAGAGAACATCCTTCGGATCCTTTTCGCCTTGGTACAAAAGAACAATCTTTTCGCCCTTCGTGGCATCCGGGATTGCAGTAACAACGTAATCGCAGCCCTGCAACACAGGCGTATCCTGAATTTTCTTTTCGACTGCGCCAAGGCTAATCATTTCACCGCCGAGCTTAGCAAAGCGGCTGTAGCGGTCCACAATCGTAAGGAAGCCGTCTTCATCGAGATAGCCCTTGTCACCCGTGCGGTAATAGCGAATGCCATCCTTCTGGACAATCACGCTCTTCGTGCGGTCTTCGTCCTTGAGGTAGCCCTTCATCACCTGGCAACCGCCAATGAGAATCATACCCGCTTCACCAGTCGGGAGCGGTTCGTTTGTTTCAGGATCGACAATCAAGAACTGCGTACCCGGGAGCGCAGGGCCCACCGTACCCGGCTTGTTGTTCACCTGCAACGTGGTATAGTCATCGAACAACGTATTTTCAGTATTGACCGAGGCCACCGGTGCCGTTTCCGTACAGCCGTAACCTTCATAAATTTCCTTACCGAACTTGAGGCGGAATGCCGTTGCAAGTTCCGGACGGAGAGCCTCGGCACCAGCGATAATAATACGCACAGACTTAAACATCAACGGGTGCACATAGCGGCTCACCGTAAAGGCTCGGAGGAACGTCGGTGTAGCCACCAAGAACGTGACCTGGAATTCAGCACAAACGCGAGACATCGTCTTCACGTCGGTCGGGTCAGCCACAGCTACAATCGGGCAGCCTTCCGTGAGGTTCAAAAGCGTCGTCACCGTAAGACCAAAGCTATGGAACAGCGGGAGTTCCGAGAGCATCACGTCGCCACGGCTCACGTTCAAAATGCAAGCAAGCTGCTGGATGTTGCCCATCAAGTTGCGCTGCGTAAGTTCCACACCCTTCGGCGTACCTTCAGAGCCAGAGCTAAACACAATCACAGCATTGTCGTCCATGTTGCGATGTTTCACAAACACAAGGCGAATAAGCCAGCTCGGCATGAGGATGCAAAGCACAAGGAAAGCAGCAATCTTTGCCTTCGGGATTTCCTTCATGATATCTTCGGCATAGAGCAAGCGCACCTTGTCCGAAGCAATCTGCGAGTAATCGTTACCACGGCCTTTCAGCTTTTGCACAAACTGGCGGCTCGTAATCACAGTCGAGCATTCAGCGCGATCACAGCAGAACTTCACGTTTTCGACAGAAGACGTGTAGTTCAAGTTCACGTTCGTCTTGCCAATCACCCAGAGAGCGAGGTTCACAATCACGCCCGCAGGGCTCGGTGGGAGCATGATGCCCACGTTCTGTTCATTCTTGCCAAGCGTCTTCTTGAGGTAGCCGCGGAAAGCCATCACAGCGCCCATCAGCTTGTAACCGGAGAAATGCGCGCCATCCGGGCTATAAATAGCAGGACCATTCTTCACGTACTTCTTGTAGGTGCGGATCCAACTATCGGCAATCGGATGCACGAACGAAACAGCGTAGTTCCAAGCGTCAATCGAGATGCGGCGGATAATGGCACGGATTTCATTAGGCGGCGTGTTCGCCGGGAGAGCTTCACCAAAGGCAACCGTCACAGAACGTTCTGCTGAAGCACCGAACATGTTCGAAGAGCTATAGCTATAGTTAGAGCCCCACAAGCCCTGGATGTAGAACGGAATTACCTGAGCCTTCGTACCATCGACTGCGGAGGAATAATCAATCGTAAACGGTTCCACGTGCGGAGACTTGGAAACTTCGCCCGACGGGAAAATCACGACAGCCTTACCTGCGAGGAGGGCGGCATGAATCTTGTCCATCGCAATCTTTGGATTGCGGTTATCAATACGGATCATGCCCAAGCGCTTGAGCACGGCGCGCAAGTACCACTTGTCGAAATGGTCCTTGTTACTTGCAATGCAAAGCGGACGCGGAGAAGCCATCTGCACCATAGCCCAGTCAATAAAGCTGTGGTGGTTACCGACCAAAAGAATCGGACCTTCGTTCGGGATGTTCTGAACGTTCAACACGCGAATTCTATAGCGGCTGAACACAAAACGTAAAAGCGTACGGAGCATTGCCTGCGGCAAGTTGGAAATCGACCAGACGAACACACCCACAGAAATCACGGCAAGACCAATGAAATAGTTCTGCGGACGGACATCGGTATAGCGGACCATCATCGTAAACACGAACAGGAACGCCACAAGCACCACAGCCTGGATCAAGTTCGCAAGCGCAATCACGGAACCAGAGTTATTCGGACGCGTGTTATACTGCAAAAGCGCATTCACCGGCACCAAGATGAGACCGCCAAAGAAACCGGTCATGGAATAAAGCACAACGAGTGCAACCGGATGCACAAGGAACGGCACGAGGAACATGCAGATCGAAGCGCCAAACATGCCAAGCGGCACAAAGCCGGATTCAATAAAGTCCTTGGAGAAGTGTGCAGCCACAATCGTACCAACCATGAGACCCACAATCGCAAACGACATGTAGTCCTGCATCATGTTCACGGTCGAAGAACCGGACACGTCCTGGTAAATCAACACGAACACCTGAGCCAAAGCCCAGAACATCGAAAGGGCGATGATAGACGCACGGAGCGTAGGCACGCGGAAACCGAGACTCAAGTGGCGCTTGACCTTGTCAACGCTCACGTTCAAGTCTTCGAACTTCACGCGTGGAATCATGAAGTTTGCAACCGTACCCAGCACGCTCACTGCCGTCAAAATCCACGGAATCACGACGGACTTTTCCGTAATGCGACGCACTGCTTCGTAAGAAACGAGCTGGTCCAAGTTGATCAGGTTCACGCCGACAATCGCAAGCCAGGACGCCGCGATAATACCGCTAATACTGAATATCTGGAGGAATGCGTTAGCGTAACTCAAATTGCGCACGCCAAACATTTCTTTAAGAATCGCATACTTTGCCGCACTGTGGATGGCAAAACCGCAGCTAAGCCCAATCGAGAGCCAGAATGCGATTCGCGGGAAATCGACCGTCACCAAGACCGACTGCGCTATCACAAATAGCGTCATCATGAGTGACGACCACGCCATCACCTTGTTCTTCGAGAACTTATTGGTGAAGAACCCCGCAAAGAACACCATCAACACGTATGGCGCGAGGAAGAAGATTTGAAGCATGAAGTTCTGCCAGATGATACCGTCTTTGGCAAAGAACGATCCCGACAGAATTTTCTGGGCGTAAATAAACACACCCGCCTGAACAAAAGCTGTTGCAAGGATAGATAAGAAGAATCTTATAGAACCTTTAACTTTCCACATTTACAAAACCCTTTTTTGCAAAATGTCCTTTCGTTCAAAGATAGAAAAATCACTTCATGAGAGCCTCAATCTCCTCAACTGTACGCGGAATATGCTCCGAAATATTTTCAAAACCACTTTTTGTAATAATTAAATCATCTTCAATGCGGATGCCGATACTTTCGCGGTAACGCTTGCCATCAATTGTCGCCGTAAAATCTCCGTAAAGTCCTGGCTCACAAGAAATTAACATTCCCGGTTTTAACACCACATCCAAGGAACGGGAACCCGGATCGCCTTCGTGGATATGTTCCCCGATAAAGTGGCTCACCCCATGCGGCCTCTTATCGTACAGAAGCTTGAAACTCCCCTTCGCCCCCTTTACAAGGCGACGGTCAAGTTCCATCATAATGAACTCCCAGCAAATCATGCCGATTTCCTTGAGGGGAACGCCCGGACGCACCACGCGCTGGTACACCTTCGCAGACTCGAGCACGATTTCGTACAACATTTTTTGAAGAGGGTCAAACTTGCCGTTTACAGGGATTGTACGCGAGATATCGCTGTGGAGCGTCCCGAACCGCACACCAAAGTCAAAGAGAATAAGTTCGCCATCGCGCAAAGGCTCGTCGTTCTTCACGTAATGCAAGCAACAAGCATTCTTGCCACCCGCAATAATCGTCGGGAACGCAAGGTCGCCATCGCCACGGCGTTGCATCTCGTAATTGAGGAACAAAGCCACATCACGCTCGGTCTTCATGTTCTTCATCTCGGGCAAAAGTGCACGGAACGCTTCATCCGTGATCTCTTGCGCCACGCGGGCATCATCAATGCGCTCCGGTTCCAGCACCAGGCGCTCTTCAAAATGCATGTCAGCACAGCTCTTGACGTTCAACTTATAAGGGCGGAGCACCTTCTTCAAATCGTTCTTGAGCTTTTCGTTGTGATCACCCTTGAACTTCTCGTAATAGAATGCATAAGCGTGATCCACAGCATTCTTGCCGTTCGCATATTTCTTCGCAAGCGACTCGACAAAGTCCCAAAGTTCGTCAATCGGTCGAACATCCTCGACGCCCGTCAAACGGGCAACAACATTTTCGCCATCCACAAAGCCAAGGCGCTTGCCGTTCCAGAATTCCTTGAACGGGTCCTTGCGCGGTACAAAAAGCGTCGAACGCATGGCACGCGGGTCCAGCACCAAATAGCAGCCCGCCTGGTTCACGCCTGTCAAATACAGGAACGCCGGGTCCTGCACAAAGCGAGTCCAAGTTTGTACAAAGGCTTCCTCGCCCCCCGGTTCAACTATCATCCCGGCAAAAACGCAAAAAGAGTCTAGCTTTTCCATCAAAGACTTTCGTCTTTTCGCATAAATTTTCTTGGAATCGTAATTTTTGGACGATAAAAAGACCTGAGAATAGGCCTGAACGTCATTTTTACGTGCTTGCATAGTCAATTTTTACCTTTTTTAACATTTTTTCTGCCACAACTATATATATTTTAGCCATCAAAGACTAGAATGGAGCTTAATAATGTCTCTTAAAAAATGGAAATTAGTTCTCGCCTCTGTTTCTGTAGCACTTTTCACAGCTTGCGCAGGTTCTTCTAACTCTAGCAGCAGCAGCGACACAGGCTATACGGGAAGCAACGAATCCACATCTGAATCCTCTTCTTACACGGGTTACAGCGAAAACCAGGCCGAAGCCGCTAAGCCGGCTGTTCAGCCGAAGAAAGAGGCTCCTAAGGAAGTCATCAACGAAAAGACTCTGAAGAAGACTCAGGACGAAGCAGTCGCCGCTAACGAAGACAACCACAAGCTCCGCAAGGAAATCTTCGACGCAAGGACCAAGCTTGGTCTCCCGATTCAGCAACCTTCTACAGATGAAGAGTAGTATAAGGCATTACTCACTGTCTGACAACCTGAAACGCGTTATTTCAGGCGAACGTGAAACGGTTTTCCGATTACTGGAGAGCCGTTTTTGCGTTGAAATACGCACCCGTCTTCCGGGTCTGGACCTAGTTCCCCAGGAAGGAGCCGACTTGTCAGGCCTGCTGGCCGTTCTCGACCAGCTCAAAATTGCCGCACGCAACGGCGAAATTTTAGACGCATCCCAGCTCGAACGCATGCTCGGTCCTAAGGAGACTTCCGAAGCAAGCTACACCGAGCTCATCCCCGACAGCCCTGTCTTTAGGAACAGGTTCGGCATCAGCGTCTCCGCCAAGACGCCCGCACAGGCGGAACTGGTCAAGGCAGTCGAGAAAAACGACATCATTTTTGCAAAAGGCCCTGCAGGTACAGGCAAGACATTCCTTGCGGTAACGCTTGCCGTTGCGAGCCTTGAACGCGGCGAAGCCGAACGCATCTGCCTCGTGCGCCCCGCCGTCGAAGCCGGCGAATCGCTGGGGTATTTGCCCGGTGATCTCAAAGAAAAGATTGCCCCCTACCTCCGTCCGATCCACGACAGCCTCTCCGAGCTTTTGCCAGCCGAGAAGCTCAAGCGTTACGAAGAAACAGGCGCTATCGAAGTCGCTCCGCTCGCCTACATGCGCGGCCGCACGCTTAAACGCGCCTTCATCATCCTCGACGAAGCTCAAAACACAACTATCGCCCAGATGAAGATGTTCCTTACCCGACTCGGTCCCCACAGCAAGGCGATTATTACCGGCGACACAAGCCAGATTGACCTCGCCAAAGGCCAAACATCCGGTCTCGAACACGCGATGAAAATTCTCCAAGGGATTCGGGGAATTGCCGAAGTCGAATTTAGCGCTACAGACGTGCTCAGGCACCACCTGGTCAAGGACATTTTGCTAGCTTACGAACAGAACGAGCAAAAAAAATAGAAGAGCATTAAATGAACAAGAAAGAGAAAAAGATTCATTTATTTATTGGCTGGGTTATTTTAATCCTTATCGCCATTCTCTTATTCCCGGACAAGAATATTGCCCTCCGCGCCGAGCGCCCGCACTTGGGCCAGCTCAGTACAAGGACGATTGTTGCCCCGTTCAAGTTCGAAGTCCCGAAGACCGAGCAGGAAATCCAGAACGAAAAAGCTCGAGCCGCAGACAAGATCAACGCCATTTTTGAATTCAACGCCGACGAAACGACTCGACAGCTGCGAGAACTACAGCAGTACCTCAAAAAGCTCGAGCAGTACGGCAAAATGCAAGCGCTCATCAGCAGTAGCAAAGATGACGGCAGCGCCTCCATGCAAGAAAAAATCAAGGAAGCGTCCAGCATCTACGACCAGTTAAAACAGCGCCTTTCCATTACCGCCATCAAGCCGCTCAGCACGAATTCTATCGCCCGCGATTCCTTGATGTCCGTATTCTACCAGATGATGCAGAAGGGCGTTTCGAACACGCTCCTCGCCAAGACGGAAACCGAGGTCAGCCTGTTCTGCAACAGCTACAACATCAAGCAAATCAAGAACATCATTTACAACAAGCCAAACATTTCGCTCATCAAGGATAACGAAGAAAGCACGCTTGAAATCAGCGAAGTCCAGCCGATGCAACGCCGCATCGAAGAAGCCTTTGGCCAACTACAGAACTCGTTCTCCGCCGAACAAGGATTGCAGAGTGCCTTCTACGAAGCCCTCTACGTTTTCACAAGCCCGAACGTATTCTATCTCGAAAAAGAAACGGAAGCCCGCAAGCTCGACGCGAGCAACAAGGTCACGCTCATCAAGGGCATGGTTCCCCGCGGCATGGAAATCGTAGCCCAAGGTGCCCCCATTACTAAGGAAATTCTTGAAAAGATTGACGCTCTCCAGCAAGCACAGCAGAACGAAGAAAACTCGAAGATGCTTACCGCCCCGTACGGTAACGTGCTTGTATTCGTCATCATCATTACACTTCTCATCATGTTCTGCCTCTACACGCCTACGCGTACGATGTTCAAGACACCGCGCCAGTTGTGGAGCCTCATATTCCTTACAGTTTTGCAACTCCTTGCGTTCTGGATTATCCACAACCTCTCGGGTTCGCTCAACAGACCGGACAGCATCCTCCCCGACGCCATCGACTTCATGTGGCTGTACCCGGTTACGTTTACACCCGTGATTGCCGTTGTGCTTTACGATGCCCGCATGGGACTTGCATTTGCGACTTTCTCCGCCGGATTCTACGGCATCTTGAACGGCTATGACCTCGCCGCAACGCTCACAAGCTTGGTCGTGAACATCGCCGTGATTGCCCCGCTCTTCCGTATGCGCTACCGTGTGCAGTTCGCCTGGAGCATGATTGCAGGTGTCGTTGCAGCAGCCGCATCTGTAAGCATCATGCTTCTCCTCCGCAACCGCTTCAACTTCGCGACGTTCTACCAGACGCTCATCGCCGCAAGCGCAAACATCATCATCTTTACCGCAGTCGCCTCCGTGCTTTTGATCCACGTTGTCGAAAAGGTCTTCAGCATTACGACCGTGCTTACGCTCATGGAAATGTCGGACTTTAACCGTCCGGCTCTCAAGCGCATTTCGGAACTTGCTCCGGGCACGTTCCACCACAGCATCCAGGTTTCGAACCTCGCCGAAAGCGTTGCCGAAAGCATTGGCGCAAATTCGCTCCTCGTCCGCGTGATGGCTCTTTACCACGACCTCGGCAAGACGATGCGCCCCGAATACTTTACCGAAAACCAGAAGCAAGGCGTGAACCCGCACAACAACCTCGATCCGTACCAGTCCGTCAAGATTTTGACCGGTCACGTTTCGCAGGGCATGCTGCTCGCCAAAGAATACAAGATTCCTGAACTCGTCGCCACCGGCATTCAGGAACACCATGGCACAACGCTTATCCAGTTCTTCCACCACAAGGCAACAGAACTCGCCAAGGAAACCGGTAAAGAAGTCAAGGAAGAAGATTTCCGCTACAAGGGACCACGTCCGCAGAGCATGGAAACCGCAATTCTCATGCTCGCCGACGTCATCGAGGCTACCAGCCGCTCCATGACAGACACCTCCTCCGAAGCACTCGTATCCATGATCCACAAGACGATTCTCGACAAGTTCATGGATGGGCAGTTCAACGAGAGCAATTTGTCTGTAAAGGAACTTTCCAAGCTCGAAGAAGCGTTCCTCCACAGTCTCGATGGCACGTACCACACCCGCGTCAAATACCCTGGACAGAGATAGACGAAAAAAATTAAAGAAAAACGCCTATATCCCTTGACACACTAATTAATTCTTTTTATATTTGGGTCGTTCGGTTGGAAGACTGAAACAAACCACTGGGGTGGTAGCTCAATTTTGGTTAGAGCACCGGCCTGTCACGCCGGAGGTTGCGAGTTCAAGCCTCGTCTATCCCGCGATAAAGCACTTCTCTTTGAGAAGTGCTTTTCGTTTTTATACGGTTCCTCTCGCCGTCATCCTGACGCCGAAGGCGGAAGGATTCAGTCACATTCCCCACCTCCATAAAAATTTCACTTTTTTTCGCGAAAAACACCGTTTCCGGTTGACAAGACTTTTAATATTTGTATATTTGGCTCGTAACTCGAGGTTGTAGAAAATGTTGAACAAAAAGAATCTTATTCTTATCGGTATTGGCATTTTACTACTGGTTATTGGTTTCATCTGCCTCGCCACTGGTCCTGCAGATAATCCGGTTAGCCTCTCGGTTGCACCAATTATCTTGACGATTGCTTACGTTGTGATCATTCCTCTCGGAATCCTCTACAGCGGCAAGGAAAAAGACAAGTAATTATTTGGACGATTAGCTCAGCTGGTTCAGAGCGTCTGCCTTACAAGCAGAATGTCAGCGGTTCGAATCCGTTATCGTCCACTACCGAAGAATCGGAAACGATTTTGGGGTGGTAGCTCAATTTTGGTTAGAGCACCGGCCTGTCACGCCGGAGGTTGCGAGTTCAAGCCTCGTCTATCCCGCGATAAAGTCCTCTCGAAAGAGAGGACTTTTCGTTTTTATTAAGCTACACAAAGACTAAAGCCTTGCATAGCAAGGCTTCTTTCGTCTCTAGTCTGTAGCCACAAAGTGGCGTTCTTTCGTCTATATTTGGAAGCCTATCGCAGCATTCAAGTCGATGACAAGCCCCTTGTCCATCTTAAAGAAGGCGTTCTTGCGATCCGCTTCAAATTTGCTCGTCCAGACATAACCGAACCCAGCATCGGCAAACACGGCAAAACGCCCTAAGAAGCCTTCCCCATCATTCAAAACTTTCTTGATGCCGCCACTAAGCATAAAGCCCCAAAGCCATCCATTAAAATCGCCATGTTCGTCCGTATCGATTTTCAAATGGTTCAGGAGGAATCCCGCCTGGAAATAGCGCCAGCGCTTGCCACCAACGCCATACAAGCGAAAACTTTCTTGCAAGCCGATATCGTAAATCTTGTAGCCATCATCAGAACGGTCCACACGCACGTAATGCGGCATGGACACCAGAGAAATCTTCTCCTGCAGCTTCCATTCAAACGTCAAATTGAATATCGGGTAATCCGTAAAACCGCTTGGAACCTTGATGCCGCCCCAAAAGTGCGAATAAGGCACCATAAAGTTAAATGGATGGATATACAACGTGAACGTAGAATCTCTGAGCGAATCATCAGCCGCCTGAGTCTCGGGAGATTCAGCATCAACCACTTGCAAAGCACTAGAATCAGCTTCGGCTGTAGTGACTTCGTCCTTTACGACTTCTTGTTTTGCCACAACCTTCGCATTCGATTTCGGCTGCGATTTAGCCGGTTTAGCGACACAAAATACAGACAAAGCAATCAATAAAAGGACGACTTTCTTCATGACTCAAATTTAGCTTTTTCCTCCATCATTTTTTAAGCCATCGCGAAACTTGAACGCAATTCCAGCCTATTGAATTGTGCTTAAAACCTCTAGCATACGAGGTGCCGTAATGCGATCCGCTGAACGAAATCCCTAAGGCTACGGCAAAGTCCGGGAATCGGTAAGACGAGCTTAACTCCACAAATTTCCAACGGAAACTCGCCCCCACATACAGGTAATCGAAATCGAATTCCGCAAACGCCGAAACGGCCTCGTCCGAAATCCAATGTACACCCACCGCAGGCGAAACGCCCTCATCCGTAAAGCCACTCAGCATCCCCGCCAAATAGACTTGATGCCAAATAAAGGAGCCTGCCCACTTGAATCGGTGACGCGTCCAAAGAATCTCGCCAGGATTCCATTCTATACCAAGTCCATAGCTCATCCCGAGTGCAAAATACAGCCATGTTTTCGCATAAGAGACTTCTGAATACAAATTGCGATACAGCGAATCCATCGACTCGTAAGCCACAAAAGTGCCTACGCGGTAAGCATCGTTCCCAAATTCAAGCGACAAGTTCCACGAAGTTTCGTCCACATCGTCCAACCAATAATACGAAACGCCATACGACGGAATCGCATACCGTGCTGGAGTCGAATGGTAACCGCCAAGCCCAACAGGCGAAAGCCCTCCCGCCAAGAGCGCAGCAAACGAAGCACGCCCCTCCGCAGCCAAAGCTCGTCCCGGAACAATCAACACCTCCCAAAAACAAATCAAACCTATGCAGAGCTGAGCGCACAAACACGTACAAAATCCCTTACGGGCGAACAAGAATACCGACCACATCCTCGTACTCCCCCACAGACAAAGAAACAAATGCAGCACCAATTCCAAGGTATTCCTGCACCGGGACTTTCACCCATTCATTCGACATCGCCGAAACTACAGACTTCCAAACACAACGCCCCGCAGAATCCAAAAGCGAAAGCACAACATTGTGTTCAGATTCTACACGCACTCGAAGCGGAGAGCCTTTTTTTGAAACTACACGAGAAGATAGTTTGTATACAACAGGCGCTTTTGCCGCCACTAGACTCGTCGCCACTTGATTAGCTCCGCCCGTCTGAGACACATTCCGAGCATACACTTGCGAACCATGAGGCAAATACCCCGGTGTAAACTCCCGCCGCATCGAGAGCGGATTAAATCCAGACGGGCACGATACAGTTCCCTTGTTCCAATAAACGCTATCAATCGTTTCATCACGAAAGCAAAGCCGGAGCATCCCTTCAGTGTTATTCAAGAAACCTAGCGACACCTGAATCATCCGAATATCGGGAATGTTGAGTGCAGCCCGCAGAGACGCTGTATCCTTGCTTACCAGCAGCGCCTGGTACGGTCGAATCGAATCGCCCACCGTTCCCAATGCGCCACCGCGATCGCAAAAGCGGAACGCATCTAGCGGCAAAGAAATCTCGCTTGCATTATAGAGTTCCACCCATTCGGGCATAGGCTCTTCCGGGCAATGATGAACTTCCGTCACGCGCAACTGCGCCATCCCCGTCGACACTTTTTCCATCAATAGAGAATCCGAAGCATCTAGCGACACCGCCTTAGAAGCATCGACAAACTCCCACTTGTCAGTCAGCCCCACACGCTGAATTACCTTCCCTGGTTTAGGATGAGGAACAGTCACAGAATCCATACACGTCCCTGCCCAGACCTTCCACACGGACTCTCGTGAATTCGGCAGCGAGATTTTCCCAAGCGAACCACACGCAGTACCCGCCTGCGACGCATCTTGAGCAGCCTCCCGAGCAGGACATTGCGCCGAGCCATGCACAAGCACAAAGCGCTCCGCCTCCGGCCAAGCAAAAGCCATTACCGCCTTGGATTCAAATTGCACATAAAGCGATTCCGCCCGAAAATCGTCCATGCGAATTTCGACGTACTCGCCCTCCTGGTCCGAAATATCTTTAGGGTCCGGATAGAATTCAGTAAACACCGGGCATGACAATACCCACGAAAAAAACGCCAAGCTCACCGCCGGCACGACACCATAATTTTTCATTGCACCCTCCCCAGGGCGCGCCCACCACGCGCAAAAACGCTAGCGGGAATTAGTCGACTTCATAGTCGTTAGGGAGAATATAAGGAAGAGGGTTTACCGGGACACCGTTTCTCCAGACCTCATAATGGAGGTGCGGACCGACAGAACGTCCTGTATTTCCCATATAACCAAGAATCTGATAACGATGTACAAACTCGCCTGGAGTCACGGCGGACATCTGCATGTGCCCATAACGGGTCTTGAAACCATTGCCATGATTCAGGACTACAAAATTCCCAAAAGAGGAACTCAGTTGGGAAATTTCAACCACGCCATCTGCCGGCGCATAAATCGGGGTCCAACGATCGTTGGAAATATCAATACCTTGATGCATCTTACCGATTTCACCCGTTACCGGATGGATACGCGGACCAAAGGCAGATGCATAGCGGCCATTCGTCGGCGATATCGACGGGATATAGCGTAAAACAGAACGGCTCTGATCAATGTACTTGGTCAGAGAATTAAAGGATTCTTCGTTGTTCTGGATCTGTCCAAAGATACGCCAGACATCTTCGTGCATCTTGGCGGTACGTTCAAACACCGGGGAACTCTTGCGCAAAAGCTGAACATTCGGCTCAATATGGCCACCTGTCGAAAGCTTGCGAGAAGCTTCATCCGGCAGCGGGAGTCCAAGCTTAGCATGGAGCATCTTTTCGGCCTTGAAAAAATCCTTGGACGTACAGGAAATGTAATCCACCGTGTTCTGGATCTGTGAAAGTTCCTTGTTCAACTTCTGACGGCTAGAAAAGGCATGCTTCAACACTCCGTCATAAACGGAGGTGGAAAGCACTTGTACAAGGAAAAGGATGAATCCGATAACAACAACAATTCGAATAAAAAGCGAACCGCGGAGAATAAACGAAGGCACCTTCACGGTCAAAGCCCGTGACGACTTCTGAAAGTGTATGGATGCCTTCACAAAATTCATCAGACGATAATGTAAATAAATGGCACTAAAAATTCAAAGGATTTATCCGTATTTTTTTATTACAAGCCATATATAGAAAATTGTGCCATTTTTGTAACAAGCCTATAGCCATTTAGCACCGTCACAAGTCATTTCTAATAAAAGTTTACATGAGACTTGTGATGCGAAACCCACTTAAATCGGGTTATCCAAATCGATGAATTTAGATGGAATGCTAAGTTCAGCCTGGATTTTAGAAGCAAGGGCACTGACTCCAAAAATTTCGGTTCGATGGTGCCCGCACGAGACAAGGTTTACCCCGTTTTCCTGACAGAATATGGGGATGTCTTCCTTGATACTTCCTGTAATATAGGCATCGCAGTTCATTTCCATCGCTTCCTTGATGTCCGAAGAACTGCAACTCCCGCTGCAGATGGCTACACGCCTGATTTCTTCAGGACCATAGAAGAACTGGTTCTGCACTCCATGAGTGAATGTAGTGTTCAAACAATCCAAAAACTCTTCGCGAGTCGCAGGCGTATTCCATTCAGCAATCACGCCAATAGCGCGCAAGCCCGTATGCACAAATTCATGAACCGGATTCAAACCGAGATTCTTGGCGATAACGGCATTGTTTCCAATTTCACGATGGCCATCGAGCGGCAAATGGAAGCCGAACAAAGAAATTCCGTTATTCATAAGCTTGCGAAGACGTGCCCCGAATTTCCCTACCGGGAGCTGGGACTCGCCCTTCCAGAAGCCATTGGGATGGTGCACGATGATGCAATCCGCTTTTTCGGCAATGGCGGCATCAATCAACTGGTCACGCAGGCTCACGCCCGTCACGATTTTAGTCACCTTATCACTAGCCTCGACACAAAGGCCATTTACACAGTAATCATTAAAGGATTTCGGGTCAAGCAGGTCATCAAACCATGCGGTCATAAAAGACAGATCCATAAATTCTCCTTGTTGAACAAAACATCCTGACACCATGCCAGAATCAACTCTCCACCATCCAACTTTTATCGTTAGCTATAGATAATATAGATACATAATTTTTATTTACAACTATAAAACGCGATTTAGGGCACAAAAAAGCCTTTTGGATTATTTTTTCGTTGTCAAAATCTATGCATTTAACTAAATTTACGCATAGAAAGAAAAATGAAAGAATTATTATAGGAGCCCCAAATGGCACATTATCTTTTTACCTCTGAATCCGTTTCTAAAGGCCACCCGGACAAGGTTGCCGACCAGATTTCCGACTCCATCCTCGACGCCTGCCTCGCCCAGGACCCGTATAGCCGTGTCGCTTGCGAAACTCTCGTGAACACCGGTCTCGTCGTCATCAGCGGCGAAATCACCACCAAGGCAGTTATCGATTTCCAGGAAGTTGCACGCAACACGATCAAGAACATCGGCTACGTGAACCCGGACCTCCAGTTCGACTACAAGGGCTGCGCCGTGCTCGTCGCTATGGACAAGCAGTCTCCCGATATCGCCCAGGGCGTTGACGCCAAGGCTGCAGTCGGTAAGAAAGACGACCAGCAGGGTGCTGGCGACCAGGGTATGATGTTCGGTTACGCCGTCAAGGAAACCAAGGAACTCATGCCGCTCCCGATCAGCCTCGCTCACAAGCTCATGGAAGAAATCCAGAACCTCCGCGAAAAGGGCAAGATTAAGTGGCTCCGTCCGGATGCTAAGTCCCAGGTCACCGTCGAATATGACGAAAACGACAAGCCGGTCCGCGTTGACACCGTCGTCATCTCTACCCAGCACGACGAAAAGGTGAACGGCAAGGAACTCAAGCATTCCGTGATCGAAAAGGAAATCATCGAAAAGCTCATCAAGAAGGTTATTCCTGCCAAGCTTTTGGACAAGAAGACCCGTTACCTCGTGAACCCGACCGGCAAGTTTGTTGTCGGTGGTCCGCACGGCGACTGCGGCCTCACAGGTCGTAAGATCATCGTCGACACCTACGGTGGCATGGGCCGTCATGGTGGTGGAGCATTCAGCGGTAAGGACCCGTCCAAGGTCGACCGCAGCGCAGCATACGCCGCACGCTATGTCGCTAAGAACATTGTCGCAGCAGGCCTCGCCTACCGTTGCGAAGTGCAGCTTGCCTACGCTATCGGCTACTCCAAGCCGGTTTCCGTGCTCGTGAACACGTTTGGCACAGGCAAGATCGACGACCGCAAGATCGAAGAAATTGTCGCACAGAACTTCGACCTTTCTCCGGCAGGCATCGAAAAGATGCTCGACCTCCGCAAGCCGGGTTATGTCGCCACCGCCGCTCTCGGTCACTTCGGCCGTACCGGTGAACGTTTCACTTGGGAAAAGACCGACAAGGCTGAAGATTTGAAAAAAGCAGCAGAAATTATTGCTGAATACGACGTCTAAAAAAGCCACTGCTGAACTTTAACAACGTCGACAAGACCGTTTAGTTCAAATAAATTAAATAAAAGCGATTCGCAATAAAATGCGGATCGTTTTTTATTTTTCGCGCCTTTGTCGCACAATTTCCTCTATTTCCAGGCTCCGTTTTGCTATCTTTACATCGTTCAAATTTAAACAAGGATTAACAATGAGCAAGAATTACAAGATTGCAGTGCTTCCGGGCGACGGTATCGGTCCGGAAGTGATGAAAGAAGCTGTCCGCGTGTTGGACGTCGTTTCCAAGAAGTTCGGTTTCGACGTGAACGCCGAATGGGCAAATGTCGGTGGTGCCGCATACGACGAAAGCGGTTCTCCGCTTCCGGAAAGCACCCTCAAGCTCGGTGAAGCTTCTGACTGTATTCTTTTCGGTTCCGTGGGTGGCCCGAAGTGGGAACACCTTCCGCCGAACCTCCAGCCGGAACGCGGCGCTCTCCTCCCGCTCCGCAAGCACTTCAAGCTTTTCTGCAACCTCCGCCCGGCCCGCGTTTACAAGGAACTCGCTGGCGCATGCCCGCTCCGCGCTGACATCGTTGGCGACGGTTTCAACATCCTCACCGTCCGCGAACTGACGGGTGACGTTTACTTTGGCCAGCCGAAGGGCCGCGAAGGCGTTCCGGGCTCCAAGGAAGAAATCGGTTTCGACACCATGAAGTACAGCCGCTACGAAGTCGAACGCATTGCCCGTTTCGCTTTCGATGCCGCTATGCTCCGCAACAAGAAGGTTGCCTCCATCGACAAGGCCAACGTGCTCACCACGAGCGTGCTCTGGCGCGAAGTCGTGAACGAAGTCATCAAGGACTACCCGGAACTGACTCTCGAACACCTCTACGTGGACAACGCCGCCATGCAGCTCCTGAAGCGCCCGCGTGAATTCGACGTGCTCCTCTGCCCGAACCTCTTCGGCGACATCCTCACCGACGAATGCGCAATGCTCACCGGTTCCATGGGTCTCCTCCCGTCCGCTTCTATCGCCGAAGGTTCCTTCGGTCTGTACGAACCGGCAGGTGGTTCCGCTCCGGACATCGCTGGCAAGGGTATCGCTAACCCGCTCGCCCAGATCCTCTCCGTGGCCCTCATGCTCCGCTACACCTTCAAGGAAGAAGAAGCGGCCAAGGCTATCGAAGCTGCCTGCGAAAAGGTGATTGCCCAAGGCTTCCGCACTGGCGATATCTACCAGGAAGGCTGCACCAAGGTCGGCACGACTGGCATGGGTGACGCGATTATTGCTGCTCTCGGCTAATTCGCTTTATTATCAGGATATAAAAAGGGTCGCCGATATTTCGGTGGCCCTTTTGACAATGTTTCAGTGACGGACTAACGCCTGTTTATGGGGATGCTATATACCAATTCACGATTCCCATTTTGTTCAATGTAAACGTCTAGGAATGAGCCGAAAGAACCCGCTCTGCCAATCTTATACAGCTTGTACTTTTCTGAACCCGCAGGAATTTTGTACGACCTAGAGAAGAGTTTGAGGGGGAAACGAATCGTTTTTTCAAATCGCGGAGCGCAGATTACCTTGCAACGTTGGAGATGTTCTGTCGCATTAAGCCAAGAAACTCGGAGACGCAGAAAATCATCACAAGAGGTATCCACGGGTAGATTGGCGTAGCTCGGATTCCAATATTTATTAACTCGACTAATGTTGACGCCATCGCTTTCGCGGAAAACGTCTACACGGAAATTCATCCCTTGGATAATGGATTTATACCAAGAAACATATTTCGAATCCCCTACATAAATATGCATGTCACGAATAGGGATGTCGCTAGGCCGATACTGCGGATTTGCGATTCCATTTATGAAATATGATTGCAATTTTACTGACATTTGAGCGGGCACTATTTGTTTATCACAACGAAGTGGAGCCTGAACAATTTCTCCATTGCCACGAGTATCTAAGTCAAAAGACCGACTAAATATGTATTTGTTTTTTGCCTTTAGTCCCAGTTGCGATGGAGAAATATCAACGTCCAAAACTTTTTTCGTTTCACTGGCATTGTCAAATTCAACCTGTGTAGAAATTTTTTGTTTTCTTGCAAATTCACCAAAAACGCTTACGATACCAGGTCGTTTCAACAGGGTGGTTTTCGGAATAGAATTTCCGTATTTATTCACGAAAATATCTTTTGTTATTGCTTCTTCGAATAGTTTTTTCTCAATTTTTATGTCGATAGATGGGTTTTTCTGATAGTAATCGGCCTCAGTCATTATGTGGGGCACCTGTCCAGCGGGCATTTCGATCCAAAAACCAATGCTCTCTTTCAACGGCTTTGGCTGAATGTCCGGAATAATTTGAGCGTTTAGGAAAATGATGTGTTTCCCATTAATCACAAACTCAAAATTGTCTCGTTTTCCCTTAGAAATACGATGTAGAGGTTTGAATAATAAAGGATTTGGTCTCAAGTGGATTGGTTTTATGTAGGGGATTGGATTAAAATGAATTGGCTCCAATGGATTTGGTTTGTGGATAATCGGTCTTTTAATGGACCGGTACACTGTTTCAAAATTATCATGGATAGTAAGCCTAAATAGATTTTTCTTTCCGATACGGACTCCTGACAAAATGAACGGATCTGTCTCGGATGCAAGGGTCTTCGTAATAGGACGCATGACAAGATCGCCTATTGCAGTCTTCATTTCGTCTGCAATATCTTGGATATATCGGTATGTTTCCCAACAGTATTCCTGCTCAGAAATTTTTTCAAATACAGTGTTCGCATTGGACTTGTTTCTGAACACAAAATGATCAAAAAGCGTATTTCTGAGACTATGGTCGTGATAATTTAGGTAAGCATACATCATTTCGGGATCGCAAAGCCAAGAATGAATGAGCAATTCCTTGTAGTATTCATGGCAACGTTTTGCCAATTTAGATACGTCATCGCTATTACACAATACAATAAATTTCTCTTTTTCTGAATTGAATTCTTTGAGCAGAGTTTTTGACTGTTCTTTCAATTCGTCGATTTGCTGCTTAACTTCGTCTGTTTGCTCTTTATTTTCTAATGCTTTTATTTGATATTCAATTTCTTTGATTTTTTCATCTAATTTTTGTAATTCAGTGAAATCATTGGAGAGTAATTCATGCGTTTTGCAGAGCGTCCATATCCAGTAATGGATGCTGGCGAAAATCGGCTGATTATGCTTATTCAAATTCGACAATCTGGCTGCACGAACATTATTTACCGTACCCACTAAGGCCGCAAATGGAGAATTGTCTTTAGGTAGTGCAATCCAGTTGTCCATGCAACGTTTGTAAATATCTTGACTCCTTGACACATATATTCTCGGTGCCGAACACATTGTTGGAGGAAGTTTTACGCTCCCACCCAAATAACGTTCAAATTCGTCACTGTTATGTATATATCCTTTATGTTCCTCAACAGCATGTAAAGAACAGCGGACTTTTTTAGAATACATCCGAATGGGGGCCATCATGTATTCATCAAAAAGGCCTGCACTATATTCCAAGGCAACCTGGTCCCAGATGTTTATGTTTCTTCGTTCCTCGTAAGTTTGTGCATAAAAATACCCATATTGATCTACATTCGAAATCGCAACAGAGTCAAGCCTGAATTTTGAATTGAGGATGACAAAGCCTCTCTGTTTTAACTTGTTGAAAATATCTCTATAGCTACCAGGAACTTCCATGTCCTTGCGCTTTTTGAGTGATGCCCAAAGAGCGTTCCACACATTCCAACGTTTTTCTTCTGATTTGTCTGTCGCTTTATCCGTTAAAGGAATGTCATCCTCATCCGGAGGGATGATGGAATCATACGCAGGGTTATTCATTAATAGTTTATCCGATGCAGGCAACCGATGCTTTATTCTCATATCATTGGCAGTGTTGCGCATCACCTCGAAATCACAAAAAACATAATCAATATTCACACCGTAAGATGAAACTTCCTTGAAAATTTTATTAAGAAGGTTCCGCATGGCTTCGCAACCCGATATGTCTTTTTTCTCAGAATCACCATTTTGTACGTTCGGGTTGCAATACAGGGCTTTTAGGAGATTGTCGTACTTTGTCTTGATGTCTTTATATTCATTAGGTAATTTTAGCTTGGGAGCATCTATATGTATTGGTGCATCATAGTAGAAATACCCTTCACCACTTAACAAACTTTCGGAACTAGAATCACTTGGTCCGAAGTAAACCATTGAATAAAGGTAATCCTGTTCTAAACGAATACGTTTTTTATCTTCACTAGTGCCTTTGTACTCTAGTTTGTCCGCTATATGTATAGGGCCAAGCATTAAGGATTCAAGAACGTCGCTAGGGTCAATGGAAATGCAGCGTCTGCCTTTAGGTTTCCTCAAAAGATTGCGGACGATTTCTCTTGCGACTTCCTTTGGAGATTTACTCCCGATGCTTTCGATATTTGGATAAAGTTCATTTAACGAAAAACCATCAAAGATGTTTTTGTATTCATGGTGACTTTTGTATTTTAAAAGGTTCTCGTAACAATATGTATCTTTTTCCAAGTTGATGTTCTTTTCGAGGGCTCTTTCATTCGAAAGAATGTTTTTCGCCCAAACGTAGGTATCAAAGCGATGGTCTTTTTTCGGATAAACAGGAACACAAAGGTCGAAGACGCCGACCGCTTTGTATTGGCTGATTTTCCCTAAGAATAATTTTTTTCTTGAAGGGCGCAAATTTCTAGGGTCTTCGAAAAAGCGAGAACCCGGAAATTCATGACGTTTTTTGAGTTTGGGCTTATAGAATACGACTCTGTACGACTGATAATCCATGCTTTGCGAACAGACGATTTTTGAAGGCGAAGACCACAGGAATACTCCGTCATCAATGGTTTCCCCGTTGCAAACGACTCTGCCGCAAAGGATTCGGGATTCGCTGAGCCTATCTCCGTTATATATTGCTTCAGCTACAGGTTCCTCGACGAAATAAACTTGGCCTTCGGTGAGATATTTAGTGGCCGTGACTAAGGGGTCTGTAACGCTAGACACGGCAAGATATAATTTTTTCTCAGGATTCTTTTCAAAAAAATCTTGATTGACATCCAAAGCGACAGGACCATCAAGTCCTAATTTTTCGCGATCATTGTAATCCCCCACAGTGAAAGTTCCTTCGGGAAGGAATGTGCATGTGTCTTCGTTTATGTTGTCGGATGTGAAGAACGCACAAATTTTCCATTCGTAGCGTTTTGGGTGATTTTTTATCTCTTGGGAGGATTCCGTACCAGATGTTTGCCCGGTAGTGTAAATCTCCAAATTTGAAACATTTATTTGATGGGCGTTTTTGTCAACTTCATAGAAATAAATGTTCTGGAAGGAATTGTTGTAAAAAGTTCCTGCGGATCCGATGGCTTTATGCTCTATTTTTCTGATGAACGATAACGTTTCTTCAATTGTATCCAATTCGTCAATTCGTTTGATTTTTCTCAGAAGTTCCGAATTTAGGCTAGTCATTGATTGCTCCTTAGTGTAAATTTGTTAAAAACAGCGAAAATAAACTAAATAAAAAAAGTAATTTTGTATTAAAAAAGTATATATTTGTGAAAAAAGTTCAATTCAGGGAATTGAACCGTTGTTTTCGTTATGTCTAATCCTGTTTTGTAGGGGGACTTGGCCGAACTGGATGCAATTTATCTAGATGTAAGCTATTAGCTTGCCTGCAAACTAGGCCTTGAGCGCATTCTTATTGTATTCTTCGGGGGTCGTGAATGTGGGGACGATTTCGTGCAAGGCACTGATGGCAACGTCGTCCTTATTCTCGGCGGCAGCGCACTTGAGTTTCCACAGGTCAACGACAAACTTGTCTGCGTCGATTTCGATTTGCCTGCCAATAAAGAGGAGTTTGTTGCGCGTGCTCTTGAGCCCTTCTTCGTTCATCAGGAGTTCTTCCTTGATTTTTTCGCCGGGACGGAGCCCGGTAAACTTGATTTGAACGTCTTTGTAAGGGACTTTGCCGTACATGCGAATCAGGTTTTCGGCGAGCGTCAAAATCTTCACGGGTTGCCCCATATCTAACACAAAGATTTCGCCGCCCTGGGCAATGCTCGCGGCTTCCATCACGAGGCTCACGGCCTCAGGAATAGTCATGAAATAGCGGATGATGTCGGGATGCGTAACCGTCACGGGCCTCCCCTGCTCAATTTGCCGTTTAAACAGGGGAATAACGCTACCATTGCTGCCGAGGACATTGCCGAATCGGGTGGTCACAAAGACGGTTTGGCAACCTTTCTGCTGGCTCAGGAACTGGACAATCATTTCGCAACAGCGTTTGCTTGCGCCCATCACGTTTGTCGGGTTCACGGCCTTGTCGGTGCTGATCATCACGAACTTATCAACCCCGTTAAACATGGCGAGCGTTGCCATGTTGAAGGTCCCGATGACATTGTTCTTGATTGCTTCCATCGGGCTCGATTCCATGAGGGGCACGTGCTTGTGTGCTGCCGCGTGGAATATCACGTTGGGCTTGTACTGCTTGAGAATCTTGTTCATTCTGAAGAAGTCACGGACGCTTGCGATGAGCGTGACCAGGTTCAGAGAATCCCCGTAATCCATGACAAGTTCTTGCTGGATTTCGTAGGCATTGTTCTCGTAAATATCGACGATGATAATTTGCTTTGGGGAGTACTTGGCAATCTGGCGCACGAGTTCGGAGCCGATGCTTCCGCCACCGCCGGTAACCATGCAAACCTTGCCCTCGATAAATTCCCGGATTTCCTTGTTGTCGAACTTGACGGATTCACGCCCCAGAAGGTCTTCGACCTTGATGTCGCGGATTTGGCTCATGAAATGCGTCGAGCCGTCATCCGACGGGGCTTCGAGCAAAGACCCGATAAACGGGAGCACCTTCACCGGCAAACCGGTCTTGCCGCAAATGTCGAGAATCACCTGCCGGTCTTTGGGAGGGCAACTCGGGATGGAAAAAATAATCTGGTCGATTCGTTCCAGTTGAGCAATTTTCGGGATATCGTTCGTCGAACCGGCGACAACGACACCATTCACCTTGGTTCCCAGTTTCTGCCGATCATCGTCGATAAGGCATACGGGCTCGATTTTGTAGGCATCCGTACTGACATGGCCCTCTTTTGCATCTTCTTTATTGTTGGCAATTTCGTCAAGCAGCATCTTGGCCGCATTGCCTGCACCGATAATCATGGTGCGCTTGTTTTCCGCCTCCTTGGCCCCAGTCGCCACAAGGCTCACGAACGCGCGCTTGAAGATGTAGCGGAACATGCAAATACCGACAGTCGCCACCGTCGCATGCAATATGGCGAATTCCCAGGGGCAATCCCCTTTGATAACGAATACGAAAAGGTTTGCGATGACAATGCCTGTTACTACGCCATAAATGCAGCAGAAATAATCTTTTGTGCTAAAGTAGCGCCACATCCTGTTGTAAGCGCCAAAGAAGAGTAGGCTCCCAAAACAGCAGATGGATGTCGTCACAAAGACAACGAAGAGGTCAGGACGTCCGATACGGTTGGCAAATAGCGGCAACGGATAGTTTACAATCAAGCCGGCAACGACGACGATAAAAGCATCGGCAACAGCCAGAATCCGCTTGCGGAGTCTGAAGTTGTTCAAAGTTTCCTTTATCTTTGCCATACGAAAAGCCTTTTATCGCTCAAAAAAAAAAAAATTCACGTACAAAATAGAAAACATCAAAGAAATTAACACACTACCACATAAAAGCAACGCGCAAATAGGCCGATTTTTCGTCTACGAACGTAAATTCGGCCAAATAAGCCACATGTTGTCCATGAAAACTGACCGACGGAGCAATGGTGTAAGCTAGCGGAGCTCCGTGAATAAATCGTTTTTCGACCGTCTTGTACGGATCGTCGATACTGCTCCCGATGTCGTTCCCTTTCCAAAGCCACTTGTTGTGGACTCCTGCAAAGATTTCCCGACCGGGCGATTCTAGACCCAGCCTCGCATACAACGTCCAGTCAACCGCCAGGGAGTTCGGGCCATTCGGGTTGCCTACCGGCAGTCCAAGATGGGCCATTTGCGCCTGGGCCGTGTCGTAATGACAGTAGGTGAACGGTTCTACGCGGGAAAATTCGGCTATGGTTCCGGCCTCGATTCGGCGTTTACCCAAATAGAAATCGTGCGCGACTTGAATACCGGCCATCGCCGCCCAGCGGTTGTTGCTGTACTTGTTCTCATACACCGCATACGGCGATTCCATATCGTCCAGGAAAAATTCGCCGTACACGCGAGCAAAGCCGAAAATCTGATAATTCGCATCAAAGGCGATTGCCCCGTTGTTCACGCGTTCGGTGTAGTTGCCCTTCTCTATAAATAGGGGCACGACAGGGACAAAGAGCCAAGGCTTGTTCTCGTTATAGAGTATCTGGATTTCGCTCACCCCCAACGAAAGGGCCCCAAGGGCTAGTTCATAGCGGTGGGCATAAAGGTTCCGGTCGTTCAGGTTATCCCTGCTGTAACTCCAGGAATTGACCCGCAAATCGGCATACGCGCTGAAAACGCGAAGCGGGCCGAACGTGAGGTCGAGCGAGAGCATATTATATGGCAACGCGAACTGGTTCAAGGCGAGGTTGTTGTAGTAGCCGGGCCCAAAATGCAGCACATCGCGGGCCAGTTGCAACCGCGCAAAAGAGTAATTGAGCCCCATGTGAGCCCGATAACGGGCGAAACTCACGTAATTGAGGCCGCCACGATCCTCATTTTGGACATCGAATACTTCGTGGTCAAAACTTTGAGGCCGGTCTGCCGAATGAGCTTCGGAATAGATTCTCGCATCGAGGTCGAAATCCAGGGAATCGGCATAGCCGCGCAAGAAAAGTCCACCGTCGAAGGCGGGCCAGATGGTGTCGCCCAGGGTTTCGCTGCTACGGTAATCTAACCCCAAAACAGGCGATGCCGCAATGGCAAAGGTGTGGGCGTCAGCCCCAGTTCCAAGGGAATCCGAGATGTGGACGAGAGAGGTTCGCTCCGCCTCGTCAAAATGGCTACGGAAAGACGTATCGCGCTGCGGGTAGGTAAAGAAATGGCGCCCCGATTCCACCGTTTGTGCATGATACACAAAAAGCATCGGAGCATAGTCCAGTTGACGCAAATTACGTGTACGTTCGGAACCCAGTACAGAGCCCCGATAACCTGCGAACAAATTCGCGCACAACAATAGACAAACGAAAAGGATTTTGCGCATTTTCCTTCCTTCTTTGCGACAATATAAAAAAGAAAAAGGCGCAACCGGACCACTAGGCCTTTATAAAGCGCTTATTCATCTCGACATCGAATTTTGTCATGAGATTGTTCCACTCCACCCTGTCGTTGGAACAGTTAGTGATGAACGTCTTCTGCTGCTGGACAAGTTCGGTCATCTTGCGAATTTCGAGGGGGCGCAGTTCAAATGCATGAATTTTGCTCGCAAGTGCGGTACATTGCAGGGCATTTATCATGTAGTCAAACATATATTCCTTGATTTTTTCGATAACCTCGATTTCGTCCTTGCGGAAAAACAGGTACTTGTCGTAGAGGAGCATTTCTATTTTGTTCACAAATACGCCGAACATGTTCACGTCGATTTCGGCATTCGGGGAAAGAATCTTGTCGTTGAGACCGTTACTGACAAAGAAATCGGCATTGAGAATCGCTGCACGAATTTGCGTCAGGTATTTCATGTGTTCGCGCCTGGCGCTCAAATCGGAACGGACCAACTCAATCACGACAGCCGTGACAAGGACGATAACGCCCCCGACAACCCCACATACGATTGATAAAAAACAATTTTGGTCCATTCCCATTCCTACCGAACGCAGCCAAATTTAGAATTTTGACCACATTAGCAGGAACTTGTAACTAAAAAAACAGCTAAATGAACGCATTTTGCATACTGTCGTTCCACCCCAAAAAGCCTTTTTTAGTGGTTTTTGACGCACCGAACGTAATAGCTGCCACTTCCCTGGGCTGTGTTACTAAATTCAAAACCATTATCCATCCAGTCATACATAACGTATATCTGGAATTGCTTTTCGGTGCGCGTGGTATCCAAAACAAAAGCCCTTTCGGGTTCCGGTTCAACCAAATTGGTATCCACAGACATCGAATCTGAGGGAATTGAATCCAAAGCAGCCGTATCCGCGGGAATCGAATCCAAAGGAATTGAATCCGAAGCAACCGTATCCGAAGGAATTGAATCTGGGACGGCAACCGAATCTACTGCAGCCAATGTATCCACAGGAGCATAAATGGTATCAATCTTTATAGATACTGACATGGAATCCGAACTAGTCCAAAAATAAGTGTAACTGGACCTAATATTATCGGTAGAATTATTTGTCGCCATCGCAGTAAAGCCTGTCGAATTATTAACAATATTAGGAACACCATATCTCATGTCCGCATCGGGCCATTGGCCATCTGTAGCAAGAAAACTACCGGTATTGTCGGCAGAGGCTAACAAGTCCTCCCATTCCTCTTTAGTAGAAACATGCCAACCCGTAGGGCACGCGAGGTCTAACTGGGATGCAGCATACGTCACTCCAGTCGCATAATAGGCGACCGAATCTTTGTAGGTACGAGCTTCGCAACCCAAGTAACCATCACAAACGTATGTAGCGAAGCGCTCACTCTTAATGTAATACCGCATATTTTCGGCCATCCAAACATAGTTTCCTATTTTGAGGTAACCATACGTCGCACTATCGCGGGGATCAACGAATTCTTCATACTTCAAGTCCGGATTAAAGTAAGCTTTAGCCCCCAACCGAATATGCGCCTGTATGGAATCGGCAACGCGCTTGGCTTCAACATTTTTTTCCCGAGTGGTCATAAAAGTTTCAAGAGCCTCAACGGAATCCTCAACGGCCCCCTGCACACAGCGAACAGACAGTCGGGCCGATTTACTAGAAAAATTAGCGGCAAAGGATGAATAGTCATCGATATTTACTGTATATGTGACGGCTTCATCGGAATTAGACCTGTAAGTATAACCACGACCCGTTTCGAGGCGGACGCCGTTCGCCGGATTACTCGTCCAATAAGTTTTCGCATCCTTCCAAGCATCATCAAGCTTTGAGCAATGAGTGGCCGAATCACACATCAGCATCACATTGGACTTCAAGACATCGAATTCAGCCATGACCGGCAAATGCCAACCCGGCGGGCAAATACCGTCGTTATAAGAGGTATCGCTATAGTAGCCGAATCTCATCGCAACATCATAAGTGTATATGTCGGTGGATGAATCGCTAACCACGGGCACGTCTACGTATGTAGGAGTACTCGTTACGGGAAGATTCAAAGATTGCTGGAGCGACTGAAGCGAACTGATCATGGAAGAATAACTACTCGGCAAAGAAGACGCTCTAGTCAGTTCAGGCATACCGAGCACGTCATAAAAAATCAGGTCTTCCGCCATCCAAACCTGGGTGCCGATTTTTACGGTCTTGTAAGTCTTTCCGTCGCGCGGATCAACCATCTGGCCCATCTCGAAAAATTCACCCTTGCCACCAGAACGTCCCGACTGGCCGCCATCTCCACCATTGATATCTTCGGCATCGCTATCGCTGCTACCGCAGGCAGAAAGAGCAAAAAAAACAGCCCCTAAACAAGCCAACGCAAGAATGTTTTTGTTCATAATCCAGACCTTTATTTTATTATTCATCCAAAATATAGATTTTATGTTTCCGTATTGGCGAAGCATTTTCCTTTTATTATATTTACACCTGTAATTTTTTAACCCGGCCCGCATTCATCGGGCAAACTTCAAAAGGAAGAAACAATGGCTGACAATCTGTCCGTCCTCGGCAAGGCCCGCAAGGCCTACAAGCCGAAACTCCCCGCCGCTCTCCGCGACGGCGCTCTCAAAGTTGCTCTCGTAAAGGGCAAGCCCACCGAATCCGTCCGTGACCAGGCCAAGATCAAGGCTCTGTTCCCGAACACCTACGGTGCACCGTACATTTCCATGAAGAAGGCTACCAAGGCTGCTGCTGGTAAGGCCCTCAACGTGGGCGTGGTGCTCTCCGGCGGCCAGGCTCCTGGTGGACACAACGTGATTGCGGGTATCTTCGACGGTATCAAGAGCATCAGCCCCAAGAGCAAGCTCCTCGGCTTCCTCGGTGGCCCGTCCGGCCTCGAGAACGGCAAGTTCATCGTGATCAACGAAAAGATCATGGACGCTTACCGCAACACTGGCGGATTCGACATCATCCAGTCCGGCCGTACCAAGCTCGAAACCGAAGAACAGTTCAAGAAGTGCATGGCCGTCGCCAAGGCACAGAAGCTCGACGCTATCGTGATCATCGGTGGTGACGACTCCAACACGAACGCTGCTGTTCTCGGTGAATACTTCCAGGCCAACGGCGCCAGCTGCGTGGTTTGCGGCTGCCCGAAGACCATCGACGGCGACCTCAAGAACGAATACATCGAAACCTCCTTCGGTTTCGACACCGCCGTGAAGACCTATTCCGAACTCATCGGCAACATTATGCGCGATGCCAACTCCGCCCAGAAGTACTGGCACTTCATCAAGCTCATGGGCCGCAGCGCTTCCCACATCGCTCTCGAAGCCGCTCTCCAGACCCACCCGAACATCTGCTTGATTTCTGAAGAAGTCAAGGCCAAGAAGATGAAGCTGAAGCAGGTTATCAAGGACGTTGCAGACGTCGTTGCTGCCCGTGCTGCTGCCGGCAAGAACTTCGGCGTGGCCCTCATTCCGGAAGGCCTCCTCGAATTCATCCCGGATGTCGGTGTGCTCATCTCTGAACTTTCCGAAGCCCTCGCCCACCACGAAAAGGAAGTCGAAGGCCTCGACACCGCTGCCAAGGTCGAAAAGCTCTGCCAGTGGGTTTCCAAGGCTTCTGCCGAAGTCCTCAAGAGCCTCCCGGCCTTTGTGCAGGCCCAGCTGATGCTCGACCGCGACAGCCATGGCAACGTGCAGGTTTCCCTCATCGAAACCGAAAAGCTCATCATCGAAATGGTGAAGAAGGAACTCAAGAGCCGCAAGAACTTCAAGGGCAAGTTCTCTGCTCTCAACCACTTCTTCGGTTACGAAGGCCGCTGCGCCGCTCCGTCGAACTTCGACGCCGACTACTGCTACAGCCTCGGTTTCACCGCCGCTGTGCTCGCCTTCAACAAGATGAACGGCTACATGAGCTCTGTCCGTGACCTCACGAAGGGCATCGAAAAGTGGACTGCCGGTGGCATTCCTATCACCATGATGATGAACATCGAACGTCGTCACGGTGCCGACAAGCCGGTGATCCAGAAGGCTCTCGTCGAACTCGACGGTGCTCCGTTCAAGTTCTTCGCCAAGAACCGCGACGTTTGGGCTACGACTGAATCCTACACCTATCCGGGTCCGATCCAGTACTGGGGTCCGAGCGAAGTTTGCGACGTTACCAATTTCACTATCAAATTGGAACGTGGTGCTTTGAAGGTTAAGTAATTTAGACTTCGTCTAAGTTTTAATCTCTGCAGTTCTCTGCAGAGATTTTTTTGTTTCTCACAAATTTCGTTTATTTCATATTTACATTGTGGCTGTTGGGCGAGGTTTTGCTGCTGCTATATTTTTTTTACTATCTCTTTGCCCAAATGAATTGTATTTTATCTAGAGGATGTTGTAATCTCGATTTTTTGGGGATTTTATGAGAAAACTAACTTATATCGCATTTTGCATTGCATCACTCACTGCGTTTGCTTTTGCTGACGCTCCCGAAATCACCCCTACACTGCCGGACACCGACGAAGATGGATGCTATCTGATAGAATCCGCCGATCATTTGTACGGATTCGCAGCCCTGGTCAACGGGAAACTTGAAGATACAGAACGAAACAAGTCTGCCTGCGGCATCCTCGTTAACAACATCACGGTAAACGATGACGTTCTCGATGAAGACGGCACCCTGAAAGCCGACGAAGAAGACCTCGCCCCTTGGACTCCGATTATGAGTTTCAGTGGAAAATTTGACGGAAACGGAAAGACTATTTCTGGACTTTATTTCAAGGGTGGTGCAAAAGACACTGTTGGTTTGTTCGGTTCGGTTGGCAAAGGTGGCAATCCTGCAATAATTAAAAACGTGGGCCTCGTAGATTCCTATTTTGAAACGGAACACATTTCGGGCGGTATCGTGGGTGTCGTGCGGTCCGAAGCCAAAGCGGATATTTTTAATTCCTACAACGAGGGAACCGTCATCGGCGATACGGCAGGCGGCATCCTGGGAACATCCAAGAACAACGAGGAAATCATCCGCATTTACAACTCGTACAACATTGGTTATGTTACGGGCAACAAAACGGCTGCCGGGATCGTTGGCGCTGCCGGAGGAAAGGTTTCCGTCACTAATACATACAACCTCGGGGATGTTGACGGTGACCACGTTATCAGCGCCATCATCGCACATGCCAAGAGCAAAGCCAAGGTTTCCATCCTGAACACGTTCTTCCTGGACTCTTTTGATGCCGAGGACGACGACACGACTCCTAAAGGGGCCACCAAAGCATCCCAGAAAGAATTCGAAAATGGCACGGTTCTCCTTTCGCTCAAATATTACAGCGACAAAGAAATTGACGGTTCCGTATGGGGACAGAATGTCAAGAAGGGTTCGCATCCCGACCTCAGCGGGAAGGTCAAGGGAATAACCATTTCCGACCTTACGCTCGTCATTGCCAAGGGCGACACGACAAAATCAAAGTACATTGAAGGCATCAAGAAAGAACTTCCAACGCCAAGCCGCGAAGGCTATTCCTTCTTGGGTTGGTACGACAACGAAGATTTCGACAACGACACTATAACGGCCATAACCAAGAAAAACACCGGCGATCTGACCTTCTACGCAAAATGGCAAGAAATTCGCTGCAAGCTCTCCCTTTCGATCAACAACACGGCCATGGGTTCTGTATCGGGAGCCGGAAAATACTCCTGCGGTAAAGAGGTCACTATAGAGGCCACTGCGAACGAAGGTTATTCCTTCACGGAATGGAACGATGGCAACACAAAGGCATCCCGCTCTGTCAAAGTCAAGACAGACACCTCGTTCAAGGCAACATTCAAAGCGAACACCTACAAGGTGACGCTTCACAAGGGTGAAGGAAAACTTGAATCGGAACTTTCAAGCTACACTTATGGAAAGGGGGCCACCCTCCCCAATGCGACAAGAACGAATTACACCTTTGACGGATGGTTCGACAATTCCGAATTCGAAGGAAAGGCTGTAACCAAGATTTCCAAGACAGACAAGGGCGACAAGGAATTTTGGGCCAAGTGGACAAAGGCTGCAACATCGAGCAGTTCGTCCAAGCCGTCTTCTAGTTCTTCGGGCAAGTCTTCGAGTAGCAAGGGCAAGAGCAGTTCCAGCAGCAAGAAGGTTTCTTCCAGTTCTGTAAGCAGTTCTTCTAGCAGCGAAACATACAACTTCAGCCTCAAAAAGATTACTCCCAAGGAACCAAAAAAGGAAAAGGATTGTTACCAAATCGGGACAGTCGAAGAACTCTTTGGCTTTGCCGCCATCGTGAACGGCACCGACAGCATGACGCGTGACTCCGCCGCTTGTGGCAAACTGACCGACGATATTGTCGTTAACGAGGATCTGCTCAAGGATAACGGGAGGTTTGACGGACAAAAAACAGAAATCATCCCGTGGACCCCGATGAAAGAATTCGCCGGAAAATTTGACGGCAATAGAAAAAAGATTTCAGGCTTGTTCTTCAAGGATTCCGCCGATGCAATTGGCCTCTTCGGCTCCATTACGGGTGGTTCAGAAAAGGAGCCTGTTGTTATCAAGGATCTCGGCCTTGTTGACTCCTACATCGAGGGGTACACATCCGTCGGCGGCATTGTCGGTACGGCAACAACAGCTCACCTTTCCCTGTTGAATGTCTACAACACGTCCACCATCGTTGGCTATAATAATATCGGAGGGCTCCTGGGTTCAGGCATTGTCGACCCGAAAGAAGACACACTGAGCAAATACACGTTAACCATTGCGAACTGCTATAACACCGGACTTGTCGAAGCCACTTTCACTGCCGGTGGACTCGTCGGCATTGCAGGTGAAGTTGTCACCTTGGTAAATTCATATAACTTTGGCAAAGTTTCCGGGTCCGAGCATACCGATGCCTTAATCGGTTTCAACTTCATCGGCATAAACATCTCCATTTGGAACACCTACTATTCCAGCGAGCAATCTTCTAGATACGGAGGAATTTCCGCAGAAGAAGAAAATTTCAAGAACGGCTCTATTTTGAAGAGGCTGCAAGAATGGACCAAGGAAGCGGACGGCTCCGTGTGGGGCAAGGCCAAAGGGAACGATTTGCCCGCCTTGACATACGAAAAGAAGAAAGAACCCTCATCGGAAGAAGAATCCATCACAAAGACAAGGCCATTCCAGCAGTTTAGCGTCCAGGCTCTCGGGCACACCATAACCCTTAGCGGAGCTCCGACCGGTACAAAGATTATCGTCACCGATTTGCAAGGCCACCTGGTCGCCAGAGCGATGGCAACGGACAACGAATTGACCATCAGCATTCCGCATTCAGGCGCCTATATCGTCCGGATGGGGAGCCTGGTCAACAGGGTGACAATCAAATAAGCAGGTAATGGCAAACCAAACTTCCATAACGGAATCGCAAGGTCGTCGAGAAAAATATGCGGAATGGCTGCGCATCATTGCAGCCTTTACCGTTGTATTCCAGCATACCGTAACCTCTGCCTGGTACGACACTCCTGTAAGTTCTCCTGATTTTTTCGTGCTGAACTTCTTGAACAGCCTGTCCAGATTCGGAGTGGGAGTTTTCATCATGATTAGCGGGGCGTTCATGCTTTCCCCAAAGTACGCGCACCCGCCTAAGAAAATTCTCACGTACAACCTCCCGAAAATCGTCATTTTGATTGTGACATGGGGGCTTGCCTACGGATTCCTGAACGTCATCTGCCAAAGCGGAGACTGGATGGACTATCTCTCCACGCCAATCACGTTGTTTACAAAGCCAGCGACACACCTCTGGTTTTTGTACACTTTGGCGGGTCTTTATTTGATAACTCCCGCCTTGAGAGTGTTCACGCAACACGCGAGCCCACGCATGGTGCTCTATGTCATCGGATTGTTCTTCATGTTCGGTCTCGTTCTCCCCACGGCAAACCATCTCCTTTTTAAACTGGCGCATTTTTCCATATACAAGAACATCGGCATCCAGGGCAGCACCACGTTCGCCGGATTCTACCTCTCGGGATTCTATATCGCTCACTACGGTCTCGGGCCAAAAGTTCGGAAAATTCTCTATTCGCTGGCTGGAATTTCCTGGTTTATCTCGTTTTTCTACTCCACCTATTTCAGCATTGCAAGGGATGCCCCCAACGAATATTTCTTCGGGAACTTCCGCCCAATGACATTCTTGATTGCAGCAGCCATTTTTTGCTATTTCAGGACAAAATACGGGAACACGACCACGGATAATGCAAAACTCATCGACATGTCCAAATGCATGCTCGGAGTCTACTTGGTCCACCCTATGTTCATCAAGATTTTCTACGGACTTCACCTATCGATGCTCATCCCCCATCCTATCGTTACAGCACCGCTTATGGCTGTAGTTTTCTTTGGATTGTCGCTGTACACAGTCCGGTTGTTCCGAAAAATCCCCGGAATACGCAAAATATTATAGACAACCCGCAAGCGACAAGGTTTTCTCCGAGACATTCCAGGGCAACTGAATTTATATTTATTCCATGGCTATCATGGACGAACGATTCACCGAAGTACACCACAGGAACATGTGGGGCCAGTGGGTCTTTCGTTTCGAGGGCGCAAATCTCTGCGGACTTTGCTACATAAGCGACAAGGCAAAAAGCAGGGCAATTCCCAGCGAAGTAAAAGCTTGCGCTAGCGCAGGAGCCATGCCCGATACACGCTTGAACCGCAAAACTGCCGCGGCCTATAAAAAAGCGGCCGCCGAACTCAATGCGTTTCTCAGCGGCAAGTTGCAAACCTTTACAATCCCGATATCCATCATCGGCACAGAATTCCAAGTTATGGTTTGGGAAAAGGTACGCGAAATTCCCTATGGCGAAACGCGCACATTCAGGCAAATCGCCAAAGCCGTAGGCCACCCGGGCGCAGAACGCGCCGTTGGGAACGCCTTGCACGCAAACCCGCTACAAATCATCATCCCCTGCCACCGCGTCATCAGCAGCAAAGGCGGCCTCAGCGGCTACGTCCTCGGCACAGACTTCAAGAGACGCTTGCTTTGTATGGAAGGAGCCATCCAGGACGAACTTGCCCTGGAATAGCTAAACTACAATCTGCAAAAACTAACCGACAAAGATACGGCCGTTGCGGAACAGCTGCATCCACGGACCGTCTTCGCCCCAGTCTGCCGGGTGCCAAGAGTACTGGCAGGTACGGAATACGCGTTCCGGGTGCGGCATCATCACGAGGGCGCGACCGTCTTCGGAGCAGAGGCCGTTGATACCGAACGGAGAGCCGTTGGGGTTCAGCGGGTAGCGTTCGGTGTATTCGTGCTTGCCGTCCACGTAGCGCAGCGCCACGAGACCGGTCTTGAGGCAGGCTTCGGCGGCTTCGCGGCTAGCGAATTCCGCGCGGCCTTCGCCGTGTGCGACCGCAATCGGGAGCACGGAGCCTGCCATGCCCTTGAGGAGCACGGCCGGAGTGTCTTCGACCTTGAGCGTGCAGAAGCGGGCTTCGAAGCGTTCGGAGAGGTTCTGCACAAAGCGCGGCCAGTGCTTGGCGCCCGGAATCAAGTCCTTGAGGTTGGAAACCATCTGGCAGCCGTTGCAGACGCCGAGCGTGAAGGTGTCCTTGCGGTTGAAGTAGGCCTCGAATTCGGCGCGGGCCTTCGGGTTGAAGAGGATGCTCTTGGCCCAGCCTTCACCGGCACCGAGAACGTCACCGTAGCTAAAGCCACCGCAAGCCACGAGACCGTTGAAGTCCTTGAGGCTTACACGGCCTTCGAGGATGTCGGTCATATGAACGTCAATGGATTCAAAGCCTGCGTTCTGGAAGGCGGCAGCCATTTCGAGTTCGCCGTTGACGCCCTGTTCGCGGAGGATTGCCATCTTCGGGCGGCTTGTATAGTCCTTCACGACCTTTGCACCCGCCGCCACGTCGAAGGTAACCTTCGGCGTGATACCCGGATTGTCCTGTTCCAGCTTGAGCGTGTATTCACTTTCGGCACAATCCGGGTTATCGCGGAGAGCCGCGATGCGGCGGGTCGTGTCGCTCCAGATGGCGCGGAGATCCGAGAGGCCTTCGGCGTAGTCGCCAATGACCAGATTGTAAGAATCGTTGAGCGTACCGATCTCAGAAATGGTATCGCCGAGACCGGCAGCGGCAAATACGTCGCGAACAGCAGCGAGGTCAGAGTTCTTGACCTGAAGCACGGCACCGAGTTCTTCGTTGAAGAGGGCGTCGATGAGGTTGCCCTTGAGAGCACCGGCGTTGAGCGTTACACCCACGTGGCCGGCGAACGCCATTTCGGCGAGCGTCGTGTAGAGGCCGCCATCGCTCTTGTCGTGGTAGGCCATAATCTTGCCGTCGGCGTTGAGCTTCTGGACGGTCTCGAAGAAGGCGCGGAGTTCCTTGGCGGAATCAACGTCCGGAGCCTTGTCGCCAAGGTTGTTGTAAACCTGAGCGGCAATGGAAGCGCCCATGCGGTTCTTGCCACGAGCGAGGTCCACGAGAACGAGCGTCGAATCCTTGTCCTGCAACAACTGCGGGGTGAGCGTCTTGCGCACGTCGGCACAAGGGGCAAAGGCACTGATGACGAGCGAAATCGGAGCGGTCACGCGGTGGCTTCCCTTGTCATCCTGCCACACGGTGCTCATGCTCATGGAGTCCTTACCCACCGGAATCGTGATGCCGAGATCCGGGCAGAGTTCCATACCGATAGACTTCACGGCTTCGTAGAGGTCGGCGCCATCGCCTTCGTAGTTCGGCGTAGCCATCCAGTTTGCGGACAAGTTCACGCGACCCATATCAGGCACGCAGGCGGCAGCCATATTCGTGAGGGATTCAGCCACCGTCATACGAGCGGCAGCGGCCGGAGAAATCAAGGCAATCGGAGCGCGTTCGCCCATGCTCATGACTTCACCTTCGTAAGTATCGAGAGTTGCAGAGGTCACGGCGCAGTCAGCAACCGGAACCTGCCACGGGCCAACCATCTGGTCGCGGCAAATCATACCTGTCACGGAACGGTCACCGATAGAAATGAGGAACGTCTTGTCGGCGACGGTCGGGTTTGCAAGCACGCGGTGAGCCACATCCTTGATGGAGGCATCGGCCGGAACCACGGTAGAGTTCAGCGGGCGCTTCTGGCTCTTTTCGTTACGGATCATGCGGGGAGGCTTGCCGAGGAGCACGCCGAGCGGCATGTCGATCGGAGTCGTGCCAAAGTGCTTATCAGTCAGGGTCAGGTGCTTTTCAGGGATAGCCTCGCCCACCACGGCGTACGGGCAGCGTTCGCGCTTACAGATGGCGTCGAACACGTCGAGCTTGTCGCCTGCAATAGCGATAACGTAACGTTCCTGGGATTCGTTACTCCAGATTTCGAACGGGCTCATGCCCGGTTCGTCGTTCGGCACATTGCGCAGTTCAAACTTACCGCCCAAGCCGCCATCGTTCACGAGTTCCGGGAAGGCGTTGGAAAGTCCACCTGCACCCACGTCATGAATAAAGGTAATCGGGTTTTCTTCGTCCATCGCCCAGCAGCGGTCGATGACTTCCTGGCAGCGGCGTTCCATTTCGGGGTTTTCGCGCTGCACGGAGGCAA
>JAEEGJ010005204.1_pt1 | contig 41657 bp, 40 predicted proteins | sample 8958761 | NCBI WGS metagenome assembly JAEEGJ01 (sample SAMN16246546, study PRJNA631951) | gut metagenome | biome: gut microbiome; feature: rumen; material: RS-attached | host: Bos | place: Iran: Karaj | collected 2018-10 | reverse complement strand
TCGATGAGCTGAGTGCCAACCTAGGCATGTTGGTGGCGATGATGAAGGATGGTGAGGAACGCGATTTGGTCATCCGTGTGCAGAACAATCTCTTTAATGTCTGCACTCATCTCGCAACAGACCAGAGTCAGACGCCCCTCTATCCTTCTGCCCATCTGGCTGACGGAGAGATTGAACTGCTTGAAGCGCGCATCGACAAACTGATGAGTGAGTTGCCCGAGCGTCAGGGCTTCATCCTTCCCGGTGGCGTGCCCGCTGCCTGTCAGGCGCATATCTGTCGGACGGTGTGTAGGAGGGCGGAACGGCGCATCGCTGCGCTTGCTGAAGTGGCGCAAATAGGGCCCGAAATGCAGATGTACGTTAACAGATTGAGCGATTATCTCTTTGTTTTGGCAAAAATAATAAATTTTAACGAAGGAAAAAGTGAAATAATTTGGGAAAATGCTTGTAAATAGGAAATAATTGTGTACTTTTGCGGGCGATTTAGAGAACGTAATTATAAACTGATAAAAATTTAACGACTATGTATTGGACACTTGAATTAGCTTCAAAGCTGGAAGATGCTCCTTGGCCCGCAACAAAGGACGAGTTGATTGACTATGCCATCCGTTCTGGCGCGCCTCTTGAAGTGTTGGAAAACCTACAGGAGATAGAGGATGAGGGCGATGTCTATGAGAGCATTGAGGAAATCTGGCCTGACTATCCATCCAAGGAAGACTTTTTGTTCAACGAGGATGAGTATTAAGCGCCGATTGTTGAAATAAGTTGCTGATTATCAGCAGAGTGTGCAAATTTTATTATTTGCACACTTTATTTTTGTGCCTTTATTTCGTCCCTATCCGTTTGAGTTCAAAGATAAGGAGCATCACTGTCCGGAAATACGTTTGAAATCGGGTATAGGCACACAGTTGTTTGGGTAAAGGCGCACAATCGTTTGGGTATAGGCGAGCGATATTTAGGTACGGCCTTTCTCCCTGTTACCCTGTAGACTCTTCCCCTGCAAGCCTTAATCCTTCCCCCTGCGAGGACCCAATTGTCCATAAAGCGGTTACGGTTACGGCTTAACCATGTAACCGAAAGAAAACTCTCATCAATTCTTTATGTTTATAGCGGCAAACTCCTGATTGAAGTACGGTGCCCATTTGTAATAGTCGCTATTACAATTCTATTGCCCAAGTCATTTTAGTGAGGGATACCATCAAGCATAAAGACATCTGAAGATTGTTTGAATCCGACACTTTCATAGAATCCCTTGGCATACTCCTGAGCTTCAATGTCTATGAGGGTTGCACCGAAATGTATGACTGCTGCCTCAATTGAATGAAGCATAATCTGTTTGCCATAGCCTTTTTCGCGCTCAGTAGTGATGACTCTGCCTATCGAGATTTCTTGCATATGAGTACCTGCAGGACATACACGGGCTAGTGCAACTATTCTGTCTTCTATTGTCAACCATAGATGCAAAATTACGAAATATAATCGGAATATTGCATATTTTTCCATATTTCTTGTTGTTCTCGTATATTTTCGCTAATTTTGCACTGTAAAATAGAATAATTATGAGCGAGAAATTCCCCTACGGTTACGACGTGAATGCCTATATCGACAAGGCATTCGAGCGGATGAAAGCAGATTTCCCCTGGGCAACGAGGGAGATGATAGCAGAGAATACTAACTTGGGTATCGAGAAAATGGAAGGCGAATACCAGTACGTCTCCTATCACTCGCGGCATGACGGAACCCTGAAGGCATATAAGGAAGATGTCGATTGTGAAGAGTTTCTCCATCGGCTCGCCAGTGGTCGTGACTGGGAGCTCGGAAGGGCCAATCCTGTAAAGGAACGCATTGAAGTGGAAGCAACTTGCGGATGCCTTGGCAACTGGTTATTTCAATTTGAGTTGGGAAGAGTTTCTTGACAAGTATCTCGATTTGGTTCCCCCTGGCTCTTTCTACGTTGACAGGGCTGATCTCGAACGCGACCCTCGCATTAAAGAGTTCCTCGGCTTCTGAAATACGTTTTCAGCCAAATATTTAACTATTCAAAATAAGAGCACCAATCGTCTGGCGAAGCTCGTCGAGTCGGAACGAGGGGAATACCATCTGTATGAAAGCCACAGTTCACGCTTCTCGTCTTTATTCATGGACTATACGACTTCCATTCCGAATGGTGACAGGGCCAGCTTTGCCAAGCGGAAGTGCATCTTTCCCCAGGGGATGCCGATGATGGTGATGCAGAGCAGCAGGCCATAGAAGATGTGGGTGAGACAGATCCAGATGCCGCCCACGAAGAACCATAGTACATTCATGAACATGCTTAGACAGCCCGGCTGCGATGGTTTCCATTTCACCTTCGAGCCGAACGGCCAGATGGCCAGCATGCCCAACTTCATACTCTGCAAGCCGAACGGGATGCCGATGATGGTTATCATCAGTACCAGTCCTGCGATGAAATACTCAATGGCAGTATGCAGCCCGCCAAAGATCAACCAAATAATATTACCTAATATCTTCATGTCCGTTCTCTTTCAATCCTTTGTCTGTTAGAAGTTGGAACAATGCGAAAAGTTGCACTAAAACCCAAAGAACTCTTTCAGGCCCTTTTTCTCTTTCAGGTCATCAGGGGTGAAGCCATAATGTTTCGCTGAGGCAAGGGTGATGACACGTTCAAGGAATTCGTCGTAGGAGAGAGAGAACCAATCGTTGGGGATAACCACATTGATAGTTCCACCGCCGTAGTGACTGCCTTCGTCCCAGGCTTCGTCAAGCTCAGCCTCGTAAGTCCCGTCCTCCTTCAAGTTAAAGCTGTAGTGGTTGGCCCATTCTTCCATTCCCTCGACATAGTGGCCTTCGAAATGCGGGGCAGAATGGGAATTTGGAGAATAGGCTGAAGAGCCTTTCTTCGCCATTCTGTCATAGACCATGAACTTCGACACTTTATGAGTCTCAATTATAGCCATATCCTTCTTATGTTAATACAACTTGTACCCATGCTCTTTACAATAGTTAATCGCGGGCTGATACCCTTGTAAGGTGGCCTTGTGAATCCATTTCAGGCCTTCTCACGACAGCTAGGTAGCGGTCGATGCAAATGATCCGCTGGTTCTTCTTTGACATCACGACATTGCGCCATACCACGTCTTCCGTCTGACGTGTTGGTTTGACTTCGTCGACCTCCGTCACGACTCGGCCATTAGTGCGACCAGCTTTGCCAATCTTATCCTCGTCACGGCCAGACACACTACCGAGGTAGGCCATCTGTTTCTTGAACGACTTATCCATGACACAGAGGGAGAAGTAGCCCTCTTCGTCAACGAACTCCTTGGTATAACGTGACGGGCGCAAGTAAATCACCACTGTTGGGTCATTGTGTCCCCACAAGCATCCCAGATGTCCCCAAGAGGCTGTCATCGTGTTACAACTCGCTTCATCACCTGCCGTCACAAGCATCCATTCATCACCAATCAGGTTGAACGGATTGAACTTCATGTCCTTATAATGAATCTCTTGCATATCCTTCAATACTTAAAGTTTGTTGCAAAGTTAATGTTTTCATCTGATATTTGGAGAATTCTTTGTACTTTTGTACCAACTTTTGAGATAAATTAAGGTATTATTGAAACATTAGGTATTGTAGTAATGAGTAGTATAGTCCTTTCCATATTCCTGCTGAGCATCGGTGCGAGTTTCATCCAGCGCACTACGGGTTTCGGCTTCGGCATCTTCATCATGACGATGCTGCCGTTCCTCTTGCCCAGCTATGGCGAGGCGACCACACTCTCAGGGCTGCTGGCCATCACCACTTCTGCTGCTATCGTGTGGCGATTGCGGAGTTACGTCACTTGGCAACGGCTTTGGCCGATTCTGCTGACGTTTATCATCGTCTCGACCATTGCCATCTTTGCTTTGACGCGTATCGAAGACCACATCTTGAGGCGAATCCTTGGCGTGGCACTAATCCTAATCAGCATCTACTTTATGCTGTTTAGCCAGCGCATAAAGCTGCCAACGACGAAGAAGGTACAGGTAGGCGCAGGAACATTGAGCGGACTGATGGGTGGTTTCTTTGGTATGCAAGGCCCTCCTGCCGTGCTTTACTTCATCCAGAGCGAGCCAACGAAGGAGCATTATATGGCAATGGCTCAGACCTATTTCCTGATTGGCAATTTGATGATGACTGGCGTAAGAGCCTATAACGGTTTCTTTACTACGACTGTCGCCGTTGATTATCTCTATGGCCTCGGCGGTGTCATCATCGGCACGATACTGGGTGCTTACGTCTTCAAGCATATCCCCAACCGCATCTTCCGCTACATCGTCTATGCCTATATCTGCATCAGCGGTGTAATCATACTAATGACAAATTAAGAACTATGGCATACAAGAAAATAGTGAGCACTAATTTTCACAAATTCACCCAATCTGAAGATTATCGGCGCGATGAATTAATTCGCATCATCGAACATAGTGTGGAGAAACTGACTCTAGCCGAGTTGGAAGCCCTGTACTATGACATGACCACCAAATCGTATATTAACGATTGACTACCTTTTGGTAAGCTAATCGTTCGTCACCAGACAGCAGATAGATGATACCGCAATAGGTGAAGCCGTGCTTCAGGATGTTGTGTTGCATAATCTTGTTGTCGCGGTGAGTGTCTATGCGGATATTCGTGTCATTCGAAAAGCAGAACTCCATGATGCTGCTAAAAATACCGTGAGCTTGCGGGTAGCTGGCAATGCGATGTACTACATGATAAGGTTGAACATCATCAATCCACTCGCCTTCATAGATCTTGGCATAAGTCGGTTCTGGGGATGGCAGAAAAGCAAAATAGCCTACAATGCAGCCTTCATCCTCAATGACAAAACCGCCATTCCGTTCCAAATCAGCAGTAATAACTGCCTCTGAGGGATAGCCATCTCCCCATTGGTGCATGTTGCCAGACTGCCGCATTATCTTCTTTGCAGCATCCATGACTGTCATAATATCAGCCATATCCGACGGTTGGGCTTCTCTGATAATCCTACTCATTTTATTGGGTCTGAACAATACTCCCTGCGGTCACAGTCCTTACAGAAGTTGCCTATCCATAGTCCCAATCCACACAGTCCGTTTGGCTTTTACCACTAACGACAGGACTTCCTTGTAGTGGCTTTCGTCTCTCAATTGCTCCTCAAAATTCTCAATATTCGTTATAGCATCTTTTCAAGTATCTCGACAGCCTTGGTGATGTCCTCCAGGAACCGCTTGTGGTCGCAGAGAAAGTCAGCCCTGCCACCACTGATGGCATCATACAGTTCCTGGCTCATGTCATTGGCATAGTCGGAAATGGCTATCTCAATGTCATCCTTCTGCCAGTCAAGTGTGGAATGAACATAGATGCGCTGCTTCTGATGCAGGAAACTGTAGGCGGTCTCGATACTATCCTTTGTTATCATCTTGTTACTTTGTCATACCCAATCGGGCGGAACTGTCGTTGCTTCTCGCTGTACACAAATCCGTGTCCGTAAAGGTAATCCTTTATATCTTTTGGCTCTGTGCCGAAGTTATAGCACAGTGATTCCAGCGTGTCAAACTCCTCGTCTCTCAGGAGCATATTTACGCTCGAAACCAGTATGGCAGGATCTTTCGGCAGGTAGTCCATATCACAAATCTTATTAATTAGAGGGCAAGGACGGTGCAAACCGAATGCAATAGAGCTTGCTCTAATTGCTGAGGTGCAGCCCGTTCTCGCAAATTTTTTGCAAAGGTACTCATTTCCCCTTTATTATTCGTATCTTTGTGCCCAAGTTTACAATACTTTAAGAAGAATGATAGAAATAGGTCTTAAACATACAAGTGTATTGACGGTTACCGATACCGTTACCGCTATCAAGATGGGGTCTGGTGACATGCCAGTCGAATCATAAACAAAACGAGGAACCCCAATTCTGAGATTCCCCGCAAGTCCTCTTTCGAGGCATATAGAGAGTTTCCGGAAATTACCTGCGCCCGCCGAAGTGACCTCTGTTGCTGTGACCATTGTTCATAGCCATGTGACGGTCTGAGCCGTGATGGTTATTGTGAGCGACAGGCTTGTTGCCGTGAGCCGTCGGAGTGTTCTTTGACGAGCCAAGCGGCATAGCCGAGCGGTGATGCACTGCAGGAGCAGGCTTGTTCACGTGACGGTCTGCATAGAAGCGGTCGTGCTTGTGGTTGTTTCCACCCTTGTAGGTCACGTATACCTTCGGATGGTCATTGTAGAAATGGCCCCTGTTGTAATGGGTGTACACTGCGAACGTCCAGCCGCCAGCCTTCCAAGCCACAGGACGATAGAAGTGAGCTAGGCTCATGTACTTGTCGAACTGCCAGCTATTCAGCACGTAGCGGAGGTCAGCGTTGCGGCGATCCCACCAGATGCCGAAGACATCAGCGTGTCCGTTCAGGCTCATCAGGTAGTCGAGATTGATCTCATAGACTGCCTCGTACTGTGCAGCGGTGAGGTTGAGCTCGTAAGCCATCTTGTCAGAGAGGAAGAGGGCCTCGTTCTTTGCTGCATTATAGCTCATTGCGTTGGCCGAGATAGTCATGACCATCATCATTGCCAGGATCATCATCTTCTTCATATCTTAATCTCCTATATTTTAAATGGTGAGACATTTATTTCTTTTTCTCGGTGCAAAGTACGGCATTTTTCTTGGCATTTACAAAGGAAAAATCATAATCTAGAGGGGATTTTTCCCTATTTGTGAGTAGGGAAATCTCCTCATATCGATTTTTATTCGTACCTTTGAGCTGCGCTCGAAGGCACTCCCGCTTGGAAATACTCAAATAAATTTGGTATTTCGCTCGCTTATTCGTACCTTTGCACCCGTTATGGTACAGCAAATTGAAATAACCCTAAAGCCGAAACGTCGCGGCTTCCACTTGGTGACGAGCGAGATAGTGAGCCAGTTGCCGAAACTGCCGAAGACTGGCATTGTGAATATCTTCACGAAGCACACCAGTTGCGGACTGAGCATCAACGAGAACTGCGACCCTGATGTTCGTGTGGATATGGAAACCATCTTTAACCGCCTGGTTCCTGAGAACCGCCCGGAGTACGAGCATAGGCTGGAAGGTGCCGACGATATGCCTGCTCACGCCAAATCCACGCTGAGCGGTGTCAGCATCACCATCCCCATCACCGATGGCCACTTGAACCTCGGCACTTGGCAAGGTATCTACTTCTGTGAATACAGGAATTACGGCGGTTCCAGAGAATTGGTAGTAACAATTATAGGAGAATAAAGTATGACTCTCCCCAAGTTCATAATCACTATGGATGGCTACTTCCGCCTTGGTATGGTCAACCAGCACAAGCATCTGCTGAAGCCGGGTGACCAGTGTATCGGAGGTGGGTACTATCATTTTGACTTTGTTTCCAACCGCATCCTCCTTGACAGGGAATCATACGACTTTGGCCGTCCTAAATGGCATCTGCTGGAAACATTGAAGCTTCCTTCTACCTATCGTGGCATGCGTATTGTCTATTCGTATGATGACGGTTTCCATGATGATTTCAACGTCAGCGAAGAACTGCAAATAGAATACTATGACTGACTACGATTCTATTTGGCGCACCCAAGATGTAATCAGAATGGTGGTGAATGCCGTTATGGGTGAATGTGTCTCTGACACTCTTCTTCTATTAGAAGGATGATACTCATCTTCCTCGGCGAGATTTCTTTTGATTCTACCTTATATAATAATGTGCGCGAAGATAAATGACAGAAACTATCAATAGAGCGGACTTTTGGCGCATTTTAGTGCTAAACTTCTTGTTGTTCTCGATTATTTTCGCTAATTTTGCGGTCGAAAACCGCAAGAACGGGCTACGCCTCGGCAATTCAAACGAGTTTGATTGTTCTCGGTTTGCACCGTCCTTGCACCGTTTAATAGAATAATTATGAGAAGAATAGAAATATTATTTATGATGCTGTGTGCAGTGATGATGGCGCAGGCACAGATTAACGAAGGCCTTCATTGGTATAACGGACAAATCACCTTCACAGCACGTAACATCGAGAACAAGAATGTGTTGATGGAAGCCATGGACGAAGGTGAAGAGCATGAATTCATACTGCGTTATGTCAAAGAGGTGAACCAGAATCATCAGATCTATCGCACAGACAACGGCACTCATGACCACGTGAACTTATATGGTGTCGGCTCAACCATGCGCCATAAGAAGGCAGAAGGTCTGGATGTACTTTGCTTCTCCGACGATAAGGGTAGTCTGGCAGCGGTCATTTCCGGCGAGAAGGAGTGGGATGCTGAGAAACTGAACAAATCGCGCTGGCTGAGTCAGTTTATCGGCGAATATACCACTGAGGAAGAGAATGAGGTTGAGCAATGCCTTATCTGGACGTGGGAGAGCCTTAGTTTCAACGGCATCATATATCCCTACGACATCATCACCTTCAACGGACGTGTGACGGGCTACATCACCATCAAACCCGTGAAAGGCTCCACCAACGAGTTGGAGGGTACGTGGGAGATTGTACCGACGCTGCGGGGTTTCCGTCTCTACGCTGTCAACGCTGAGACGGGCAACACGCCATGGGAGTGGCAGCGAACCGGTGTTGAGTACGACCTCGTCGAGTCAGATCCCAATGTGGGACGCTTCTTCTATGCCAGCACCACGCTGCTTAACGACCATCAGTTCAGCTCCTTCGACAAATCCACACTCCGTATCATGCGTAACGCTATACTTGCCCGTCACGGCTACCGTTTCCAGTCGAAGGATCTGCAGGAGTATTTCACCAACGAACCTTGGTACAAGCCCGCCGCCTCGAATGTCGGCATCCGCTTATCATTCATTGAGCAGCTCAATGTTGAACTCATCAAACAGATGGAGGATGGGATAACTAACAGGAGATAAACTGGAACTAATCAACACACGTAAAGAAAGAATATACGACGAATGAAAAAGATTGTATGAGATGAGACCATTATCCACTCGAACAGCGGGTTTCACGGATTCCATCATCCGGCGCATGACCCGCATCAGCAATCGCTATGGGGCTGTCAATCTGTCCCAGGGCTTCCCCGACTTCGACCCGCCACAAGAAATTACAGATAGGCTGGCGGAGATTGCATCTGTAGGTCCACATCAGTATGCTATTACCTGGGGAGCGAAGAACTTCCGTGAGGCACTAGCCAAGAAACAGAGCCGCTGGACGGGACTTCCAATAGATGCAGACAAGAACATCGTCGTAACTTGTGGCTCGACTGAGGCGATGATGGCTGCGATGATGACAGTTGTTAATCCTGGTGATAAGGTTGCCATCTTCTCTCCATTCTACGAGAACTATACTGCTGATACGATCCTAACAGGGGCAGAGCCTGTATATATCCCGCTTGTCCCGCCGACATTGGCCTTCAGCCGAGCCTGCTCACGCTCGGGAGACTCGAAGCAAACTTCGGTATCCTCTCGCTCAATCGCAGCCTTTTCATTCGACGCTAATCTGATTGAAGATGCTTTCAAGCAGGGAGCCAAGGCTTTAGTGTTGTGCAACCCCTCCAATCCGTGCGGCAAGGTCTTCACTCGTCAGGAACTTGAACAGATCGCTGACATAGTTATCAGATATGATGGCTATGTGATAACGGATGAAGTATATGAACATATCGTCTATGCTCCACACAAACATGTCTATATATCCACGCTGCCCGGTATGTGGGAACGAACCATATCTTGCAGTTCACTTTCCAAGACCTACAGCATCACCGGCTGGCGCCTGGGCTATGTCATTGCTCCGGAGCGTATCATCGACCGCGTGAAGAAAGTACATGATTTCCTGACTGTCGGTGCAGCGGCTCCACTAATGGAGGCTGCAACAGTCGGACTGTGCTTCCCTGATAGCTATTACGACGAGCTTCAGGCGCATTATACCCACATGAAGCATCTCTTCTGCGATGGACTAAGACAGTTTGGGCTGAACTTCACTGATCCGCAAGGGGCATATTATGTCATGCTTGATGTATCCAAGTACGGCGTGAAAGACGACTTGCACTTCTGCGAGTGGCTGGCAGAGCATGTCGGAGTAGGAGCAGTGCCAGGCAGTTGCTTCTTCAGAGAGGATGTTCATCATCTCATCCGTTTCCACTTTGCCAAGCGTGACGAGACTCTTCTTGCCGCCCTCGACCGTCTGTCGGAGATGGATGCAAAAGCAAAGAGTTATCGATAAAATATTAAATCTGAACCCAAATATAGTGATAATCGCTGAATTATCGTTGATTTTGCACCAACTTTTATAAAAGTGACGAAGGCGTCCATATTCCAGCGCCCCATATGGGTGGTTGTATTTGCCCTGACAGCAGCGGTAGCGTGGGGATGAGCTTTATACATTATTAATAAAGGAAAGAATTGATTACACTAATCGTTGAGCGAAGTACGGATGATAGAGATTCAAAAAAGATACAAAAAAAGAAAAAACAATGTGTCTTTTGTTATTTTTTTGTATCTTTGTACCCAATTCTATCAATGATTAGAGAATGAACAAACGGAATGGTTATCTGATATCCAAGGCTCTCCATACATTCATGTGGGCTTCGATTCTGTCATCGGTGGCACAAATGCTATCGACGCTGGTTGATGCTGTGGTGGTGAGCAACCTGATTGGCCCTGATGCCATCTCGGCTGTTAATGTGTCAGTACCAGTTCTGTCGTTAGTGGGTTGTCTCGGTGCCCTGATTGGTGTGGGAGGATCGATCGTGGCTGCCAAGGCTATGGGACTTCGGAATATGGAGGAGACCAATCGTGTATTCTCCGTATCGTTGAAGGCCACGCTGATTTTTGGATTGCTTATTTCTGTGGTGGGATATTTCCTGGCACCTGCGATGGTGGGACTTGTATGTCCTACAGATAGCCGTATCTATCCATTAGCAGCCAGCTATCTACAGATCATCATTACAGGTATGGTCTTTATGTTAGGGACCTTTACCTTGCAATCCTTTATTAAGACTGATGGCAATCCCAAACTGGTGATGAGGGCCGTCGTCATCGGATGTATTGTCAATCTGTTTTTTGACATCATCTTCATCAAGGCCTTCGATATGGGTATCGCAGGTTCGGCGTGGGCTTCTGTCTTGTCATATATGGCGGCTTTTGGCGTCTGCCTGGTGCATTTTAGGATGCCTCGCTGTTCGTTGCGCTTTCAGTTCAATGCACCAATCACCAATGGCCTGGCCAACCTTGCCAAGGAGGGGGCTCCCCTAAGCATCAACTCGTTACTTCTGGGTGTCTGTACTTATTTCATCAATACGATAGTCTTGCATGTGGCGGGCGATGACGGTATGTATGTTTGGTCGCTCTGCCTGCAGCTGTTCACTATCATGCAACTGGTGCTTGGCGGTATCTCCACGAGTATTTATGCTATCGGAGGTTTGCTGGCCGGTGAGCGAGATATGGAGGGACTGGGTATACTGACACGGAGAGTTCTCGTGTATGTCTGCAGTGTGTTAGCGGTGATTGTCGTTGTCATGATGGTGTACCCTGAGATGCTTGCCAGTCTGTTCGGAGGCAGCCGATTAGCTGACAACACGATGACGGATGTGGCTTCGCCGATACGTATCTATGCCTTGCTGCTCGTGCCATACGCTGTGGTGGCAGTGCTGCGCTCCCTTTACCAGATTATCGGGTTCCGAGGCATGAGTATGATACTGAGCATCACGCAGTTGGTGGCGATGGTGGTGTGTGTATGGATGCTTGCCTTGGTGAGTCCCGATATGCTGTGGTGGGGATTCCCTGTCTCGGGCATCATCTTATTATTGGTGACTGTGTTTTTCAGTTGGCAGAAGCACCGTCAGCAGCCACAGTTGGCGATGATGACACTGATTCCCCAAACGGCAGGCGGGAAGTCACTCAATTTCTCTGTCAGACTGACCCGGGAGGACGTGAGGAATGCGCTGGCTGAGATCAAGAAGTTTCTGAAGGCGAGCCAGGTGTCGGATTCAACAATCTTTAATATTCGTCTCTGTTGCGAGGAACTATTAAACAACATCATCGATTATGCAGTAGAGAAATACAAGGATAAACACTTTGCCGATATTCATATCCGTCTGACGGATACACAGGTGAGTGTGCTGCTGAAAGATGACGGACGGCCCTTTAATCCCGTTTTCAAGAATAAGGAACTGAGGGAGAAACATGCTGATATGGATGACCAACACTTGGGCTTGTTGCTGGTTACAGGCGAAAGCTCCTCGATCAACTATCAATACAGGTACGACCAGAACATGGTCTTCCTGACTTTTAAAATTTAAAAATTTAAATATCAACAACAATATGAAGACAAACGAATACCTTCAACCGTTATGGGACGCCTTTGAGCGTTTCGCAGAGTTGCCTGCCGTCGTGGATAACGGCGGGCGAGTAACCACCTATCGCCAATTGGGCGAGCTGACACGCAGGATTGCCGGAGGACTGGCAAGTCTGGATCTGCCCGAAAACTCGTTTATCCCCATCCTGCTGTCTACCTCGATGGAGTATATCGCTGCTGAGATGGGTGTCTGGATGGCTGGTCATGCCGTCGTGCCGATGGGTACCACCTTCCCTGAAGGACGTATAGAATATATTAAGGAACACTGTGAGGCGCCGCTCGTGATCGATGCCGAGAGACTGAAGGCGTTTACAGAAGCTGACGAACTGAGCAACGAGGTGACGCACTCTGGACCGGAGCAGAAGGCCCTGCTGATCTATACCAGTGGATCGACGGGTGAGCCCAAGGGTATCCTGCATTGCTTTGACAGTCTGTGCTCCCATGTACACACTGGCTCGCTGCAAGAAGAGCATACTGATATGGTGTGGGGTACCTCGTCGCCATTCTATTTCGTGGCTGCTATGTCGAACTTCCCTGTTTTGAAGGGTGGTGGTCAGTTGCATTTCTACACAGGTGACGTGCTGTTTGATGTCAGGAAACTGGAAGACTATATCGAAGAGCATGGCGTGACACATACTTTTATCAGTCCTGCCGTATTGGCCAATTTCCAAAACCGTTCGAAATCACTGAAGGTGGTGTTCACGGGCAGCGAGAAACTGGTGAACCAGTGTTCGCGCGACGGCTATCTGCTCTACAACAATTACGGTATGACCGAGACTTTGGGTACGCTGCTGCACTTCAAGGTGGACAAGCCCTACGAGTCAACTCCCGTGGGTGTGCCTAACCAGGAAGACGGCACGGAGCTGATGCTCGTGGGCGATGACGGTAAGCCCGTTGCTGAAGGTGAAGAGGGTGAACTGGTGGTTAAGGGATGCTTCTGTAAGGGTTACTACAAAGATCCGGAACGTACAGCACAACTCTACCAGGACGGCTGGCTGCATACCAACGACATTCTGCGACGGCTGCCAGACGGCAACTATGTCTATGTGAACCGTAAAGACTGGATGGTGAAGATCAATGGCCAGCGTGTAGAGCCTGGTGAGGTCGAGCAGGCCATCCAGCGCATCGATGGTGTCACGAAGGCCATTGTCAAAGGCTTCGATGGCAAGACGGGTAGTCAGTATCTGTGTGGCTATTATACCAGTGATGGAGATATCACCCCCGAAGCCATCAGGAATACGCTCGCAGAACGTCTGCCGCCCTACATGGTGCCCCTGCATATCGTAAAGGTGGATAAATTCTCCTTCCTGCCTAATGGTAAGGTGAATCGTAAGGCTCTGCTGCCGCCAGACAGTTCGGAACTCCTTTCGAACTACGTAGCGCCTACCAACGAGGTAGAGCGTACGCTCTGCGAGGCTTTTGCCCAGGCACTTGGGATGGAACAGGTGGGTATCGACGATGATTTCTTCATGCTTGGCGGTGACAGTATCAAGGTGATGCGCCTGCAACAGGCGTGCGAAAGCCTGAATCTGACATCCAAGATAATCTATAAAGGCAAGACCCCACGCCATATCGCAGAACTCTGTGACGTGGTGGGCGGTGAGATCGCAGCACCTGAATTCCCTGTGCCCCTTTCCCAGACTCAGATGGGTATCTATGCCGAGAGTATGGCCCGTCAGGGAGAGGCTGCCTATAACAATCCCATTCTGTTGAAGATAAGTGCAGAGATCGATGAGCAGAAGTTGGCCCAGGCTATCGAACAGGTGGTCAGTGCCCATGCCTTTATCAAGACCCGTATCGAGGAAGACGCTGAGGGTAATCCAGTGATGATGCCTTCTGATGCAGTCTATACGCAGACCATCGAACAGATGAGCGAGGCTGAGTTGGAGGCCTTGAAACCCCAGCTTATCCAGCCCTTCAACCTACAGAAAGACCAGTTGTTCCGTATTCGCATCATTCGCACGGAGGCCGGCTTGTATCTGTTTACAGATTTCCACCATATTATATATGATGGCACCTCTATGCGTATCTTCATGGCTGATGTCGATCGTGCGTATGCAGGGGAGACTATTGCCCCAGAACAGTGGACGGGCTGGCACGTCGCGCAGGAAGAGGCTGCCCTGCGCCAGACAGAAGCCTATCCTGAGGCAAAGGCATGGTACGAGGAGACTTTCAGCGGCTTGGACATTGAGAACAAGCCTATTCCTGATGTGCTTGGTGAGAAGGCTGTGACCTTCGGAAGTCAGGATCTGGCGCTTGGCATCAGTAATGAAGCCATCAATGTGTTCTGCCGTCGTCAGGGTGTCACTGCTAACATCCTCGCTATTGCCGCATTCGCCAAGCTGATGGGAGCCTATACCAATCAGGAGGCTGCACTCTTTACCACCATCTACAATGGCCGTAACAGTCTGCGCACAGCCCGTACCATTGACATGATGGTGAAAACGCTGCCCGTATATAGTCGTTGGACTGCCGATACACGTATCAAGGACTTCCTGTACGATGTGAAGCAGCAATTGCTCGGTGCGATGAACAATGACATTTACTCGTTTGCTGAGGTGGCTGCTAACTTAGGTATCAGCAGTGACGTGCTCTTTGCTTACCAAGGCGACTATCTGACATTAGGTACCGTGTGTGGCCAGCCTTACGATGTCATCCCATTGGAGAAGAATGCCACGGGCAGTCCGATTGACGTACAGGTATTCAACACGGCCGATGGTCCGTCGCTCCACGTGGAGTATCAGAAGAATATGTACTCTGATGGACTCATCAGCGAACTGATGCAGTGCTATGCCAATGTGCTTCGCTCGATGCTGACGGTAGAGCGTCTGGCGGATATTGAGTTGCTCAATGCCGATCAGTTACAGGAACTCGACAGTTTCAATGATACGGATGTGGAGTATGATGATACGCAGACCGTCGTCTCGCTGTTCCGTCGGCAAGCCAAGGCTACGCCAGATGCTGAGGCTGTGGTGTTCAAGGACAAACGCTATACTTATCAGGAGGTGGATGAGATCAGTGACCGTATCGCAGGTTACATCGCCTCGAAGGGTTTGGGATTGGAGGATGCTGTTTCTGTCATTATCCCCCGCTGTGAATGGATGGTCATCGCCTCGCTTGGTGTGTTGAAGGCTGGTTGTACCTATCAGCCACTTGATCCCACTTATCCCAAGGAACGCCTGAACTTCATGGTGAAGGATGCGGATGCGAAGTTGTTGATTGCTGATGAGTCATTACTCGAGCTCGTTGACGAATATCAGGGAGAGGTTCTGCTGACAAAAGAGCTTCCGAATCTTCCGAATACTCTGAATGCTCCGAGTACTCAGATTACTCCGAACAGTCGTTTTATCCTGCTCTATACCAGCGGCTCTACAGGTGTGCCCAAGGGTTGTCAACTGACCCATGGTAATCTTGTCTGCTACTGTCACTGGTACTGGAGGTTCTATGGCCTGAAGCCGGAACACAACGTGGCCGAATACGCCAGTTATGGTTTTGACGCCCACATGGATGGCATCTACCCCCCGTTGACGGCTGGTGCTACCGTACACATCATTCCAGAAGAACTGCGCCTCGATCTCATCGCGCTCAATGAGTATTTCGAGACCAATCATATTACCCAAGCGGTAATGACTACCCAGGTGGCCTACCAGTTTGCTACCAGTATAGAGAACCATTCACTGCTACATCTCACTTGTGGTGGTGAGAAACTGGCCAGTTTCAATCCGCAGACAACCTATCAGTTGAATAATGCATACGGTCCTACGGAGACCACCATCCTCGTCACCATCTTCCCAGTACATGAGAAACTGGTGGATATCCCCATTGGCAAGGCGGTGGATAATGCGCGACTCTATATTACTGACTTGCAAGGCCATCGTCTGCCCATAGGAGCCATTGGTGAACTGTGGGTGGCAGGTCCTCAGGTGGCTCGTGGCTACCTGAACCGCCCAGAGAAGACGGCAGAAGTGTTTATCACCAATCCGTTCACCCGTGAGAAGAAATATGCGCCTGTCTATCGTACTGGTGACATCGTACGCTATATGCATGATGGCAACATTCAGTTTGTGGGTCGTCGCGACGGACAGGTGAAGATTCGTGGCTTCCGCGTTGAGTTGAAAGAGGTGGAAGCTGTGATCCGTGAATTCCCAGGCATTAAGGACGCCACCGTACAGGCCTTTGACGCTGAAAGTGGTGGTAAGTTCATTGCAGCCTATATCGTCAGCGATGAGCAGATCAACATCGAGGCACTCAACAACTTCATCCGGGAGCAGAAGCCTCCCTATATGGTGCCTGCTGTGGCGATGCAGATAGATGCCATTCCCCTGAACCAGAACCAGAAGGTGAATAAGCGCGCCCTGCCGAAGCCGGAGTTCAAGAAGATGGAAATGGAGGAGAGTGGTAACAGGCCATTGAATGTGCTGGAGCAGGAACTGTTGGAAATCGCCGCTGGTGTGATAGGCAACAAAGAGTTCGGTGTCACCACACCTCTTATCTATGCAGGTCTGACCTCTATTCTCAGCATCAAGCTCTCCGTACAGCTTTACAAGCGTTTTGGCATGGAGATCAAGTCTAACCAGCTCACTGGTGGTGCATCCATCGAGAGCATAGAGAATGTCATCCTCGATAGATGGATGAATGGAAGTGAAGAGGATGAAGTGAAAAGTGCGAAGTCTGCTGAAGATGAAGGCCCGAAGGCCTCGCCACTGACCTTTGCCCAAACAGGTGTGTACTTTGAATGTGTCAAGAATCCGTTGAACGTCACTTACAGCATGCCTTCTCTGTATCGGTTTGATAAGAAAGTGGTCAGTGCTGAACTCTTGGAAAAAGTCTTGTCGGAGTTTATCAGCATCCATCCAGCCCTGTCCACTCATTTTGATATGACTGAAGATGGCGTGATGCAGGTTCCTAACGAGGATCAGACTGCTGTTATCGAACAGCTGACCATGACACCTTCAGAATTTGAGGAGTATAAGCAGCATTTCCTGCAGCCATTCCGGCTGTCGAGTGGTCCGCTCTATCGCCTGGTCATCATCACGGTTGAGGATGAGGTCTATCTATTGGCCGACTTCCACCACCTGGTGATGGATGGTGACTCGATGAACACCTTCACCATCCAGTTGGGAGAAGCCCTGCGTGGTGAGAAGTTGGAGGCAGAGACGCTCAGTTATGCGAAGTTCGCGGAAGATGAGAAACGTTTCGAGGCATCCGAGGGCTTTGAGGCTAACAAGACTTACTTTGCCCAGATGTTGGCAGAGTATGAGAGTGCCAGTGAGATTTCCGCTGATATCAAGGGACTGGAAGCCAACGGCTTGATGCAGACTGTGGCAAGTCCCTTCAATCTGGATGCTATCGATGGTTTTGCCAAGCAACAGGGTGTGACCCCTGCCTCCGTGATGCTTGCAGCTACTTTCTACACCGTATCGCGCTATATCAACAGCCGTAACGTCTACCTCTCTACCATCAGCAGTGGACGTAGTGATGTACGTACGGCAGGTACGGTGGGTATGTTTGTCAATACCCTTCCATTGGGTATCACAGTGGCTGACACGACGGTTGCAGAGTTCGTCAAGGACAGTGCCGATGTGTTCAAGGGTGTCATCGAACATGAGAAGTATCCGTTTGCCCGTATCGCTGCCGACTATGGCTATCAGCCGAATATCGTCTTCGAGTACCAGATAGGTGTTATCGGAAAGCCCGATATCCCAGGACTGAAGTCGAGAGAGGCGTTGAATAATGAGAGTGCTAAGTTTAAGCTGGCCGTCCACATAGAGAACCGCGACGGTAAACCAGCCGTTGTGCTTTACTATAACGATGCGCTTTACAGTCGTGCGCTGATGGAAGGTTTGGCCGGCAGCATCGTAACAGTGGCTGAGCGGATGACGGCTTCGGCTGACGGCAAGGTGCGCCAGCTATCTATCGTCAGCGAGAGGCAGGAGGCTGAACTGGCAGTCTTGCGCCAGACGGCTTCAGGCGACGCACCGTTCAAACTCTTCCATGAGTGCATTGGTCACTTCGCCGAGACACAGCCCGACCACGAAGCCTTGGTTGCAATTGATGGTACGTTCACCTATCAGCAGATGGACGAAGTCACCAATCGCATCGCCAATGCCCTGCGACAAAAAGGTGTGCAGGAACGTGATCGTGTAGCCTTGTTGCTGCCACGTACCAGTCGACTCATCCTCTCACTCTTTGGTGTGCTGAAGGCAGGTGCTGCCTATATCCCCTGTGATCCTGAGTATCCTGCAGATCGCATCAAACTCATCCTGGAGGATAGTGAAGCCCGTTACATCATCACTACCGCCGACCGCCTCGATTCCGTGCCTGCCGGCAAGGCCATCGACGTGGAGTCTCTTTTGCCCCCTAAGTTAGGGGGCCACAGGGGTCTGAACAAAGGACAGTCTGACGCTACTTCAGCCCCCCAACCCCCTAACTTAGGGGGCTCGTTAACTCCTGACGATCTTGCGTACCTTATATATACCAGCGGCTCAACGGGCCGTCCGAAGGGCGTGATGCTGCGCCACGAAGGTATTTGCAATTACCTCTACGGCCATCCTGCCAATGTCTTTGCCAACGCCGTGCTGACGGATGCCGAGCGCATCCTCAGCGTCACCACGATTTCGTTTGATGCTGCCCTGCAGGATATCGGTATGGCATACTTCAATGGTAAGACCTTGATCCTCGCCACTGAGGAGCAGGCCAATAACCCATTGGATTTGGCGCAACTCATCACGAGTCAGCATATCAATATGGTCAGTGGTACACCATCCCGTTGGGGAGCCTGGCTCACCAGTCCTGACTTCTGTAAGGCCATCGCCAACCTCGCCATCTGTCGTGCTGGCGGTGAGAAGTTCTCCGACCAGTTGCTCTCCCAAATGCGTGAGGCTACGAAGGCCCGTATCTTCAATTGCTACGGACCTACGGAGATAACGGTGGCTTCGAACAATGCAGAGTTGACCAACACCGAAATAGTCACCGTGGGTAAGCCGCAGTTGAATGTCAAGGAGTTCATCGTCGACAGCGACGGCAACGAACAGCCTGTAGGTGTCGTAGGCGAACTCTACATTGGTGGCCGTGGCGTGGCTCGTGGTTACAATAACCTCGACGAGATGACCCGCGAGCGCTTCGTTGACTACAATGGCACCCGCATCTACAAGTCAGGCGACTACGCCAAATGGCTACCCGACGGCAATGTCGTCATCCTTGGACGTACGGATCATCAGATCAAACTGCGCGGCCTGCGTATCGAATTAGGTGAGATCGAGAATGTGATGTTGAAGGTTGAGGGTATGAAGAAGGTGGTCATCCTGATCCGAAAGATCAACGACCGCGAGCACCTCTGTGCCTACTATACCGCTGACCGTGAGATTGCTCCGGAAGACCTGAAGGCAGAGATCTCAAAGAGCCTGACGCAGTATATGGTGCCCACGGCCTATCTCCAGTTGAAGGAGATGCCAATGACGCCTAACGGCAAGACGGATGTGAAGGCTTTGCCTAATCCGGAATTGGCAGGCGTTGGCGAATTTGTTGCTCCTGCCAATGACACAGAACAGATCTTCTGTGACATCTTTGCAGGCATCCTGAAGATCGACAAGGTTGGAGCTACTGATAGTTTCTTTGAACTTGGTGGTACGTCGTTGGCCGTCATGCAGATTGTAGTCCAGGCTGAGAAGACAGGTTTGCATGTGGCTTATCGCGATGTGTTCGACAATCCCTCACCACGACAGTTGGCACGCTTAGTCACAGGCGAAGTGGTTGAGGATTGTCACGACGAGGTGAGCGACTTCGACTATACTGCCATCAACAACCTGTTGCAGCGTAACACGCTCAAGAATTTCCTCAGTGGCGAGCGTCGTCAACTTGGTAATGTCCTGTTGACGGGTGCTACAGGTTATTTAGGTATCCATATCCTGAACGAACTGATTGAGTCAGATGCCCAGAATATATACTGTCTGGTTCGAGGTAAGACGATTGAGGCAGCAGAGCACCGTCTTAACACCATGCTCTACTATTATTTCAACAAATCGTTTGCACCACTCTTTGGTACACGCCTCCATGTCGTTCTGGGCGACGTCACCAGCGACCTCTCACTTCTCACTTCTCACCTCTCACCTCTCACTTCCATCGATACCGTCTTCAATTGTGCAGCTATCGTGAAGCACTTCAGCGAAGGCACAGAGATTGAGGACGTAAACATCGGCGGTGCCCAGCGTTGCGTGGAGTACTGTATCAAGACGGGAGCTCGTCTTATCCATATCTCTACTGCCAGCACCCGTGGTATCTGGACCGGCGAGCCAAAGGATGATGTGTTCACGGAGCAGAAACTCTATATTGGTCAGTATCTGAACAACAAGTATATCTACTCAAAGTTCATGGCTGAGCGACTGATCCTTGAGGCAATTGCCCTCCACGGACTCGATGGTAAGATTATGCGTGTGGGTAACCTCGCAGCACGTTCTTCGGATGGTGAGTTCCAAGCCAACTTCTCCACCAACTCGTTCATGGGTCGTATCCGTGTATTCAATATGCTTGGATGCTGTTCTTACGCCATGGCTGCCAGCAAGGTGGAGTTCTCACCCATCGACGAAGTGAGTCACGCCATTGTATGCTTGGCCAGGACTCCAAAGGAGTGTACGGTGTTCCATCCCTACAACAACCACGTCCAGTTCCTTGGCGATGTGCTGAATGGATTGACAGCCATAGGTGATGGTGTCCGTTTCGTAGAGTTGGATGAGTTTAATGAGGTTATGAACCGTGCAAAGGACGATCCTCAGAAGGCCAGCCAGTTGGCTTCGCTCCTGGCATACGCCGATGCAGCCCACGGCCAGAGAGTGACTGATGTGACACGTAATAACGATTACACCACTCAGGTGCTTCTCCGCCTTGGCTCTTCCTTCTCGCCTACATCATGGGATTATGTGGAGCGTATGCTCACTGCCATTGAAGGCTTTGGATTCTTTGAGAAGAATTGAAGAATTGAAAAATTGAAGTCAAATAGTAAATTGTCGAATAGTCAAATAAAACAGTGAAAACGATTGAAATAAAAGAGGCTGCGCACCTCGTGGCAGAAGGTGATAAGCTGTCACCTAAAGAAAGGTTAGAACTGCAGCAGCAGCGACTGCACGAACTGGTGGCCTACGCCCGCGAGCATTCCCCTTATCTGGCCAAGCTGTATGCTGATTTGCCAGAGAACTTCACGCTCGCCGACCTGCCCATCGTTCAGAAGAAGGACATGCTGGAGAACTACGACGACTATGTGACGGATCGCAACATCCACATGCAGGACGTTTTGAAATATGTGGAGCGTCCCACCGATGATACGAGCCTTTTATTAGGTCAGTATTCAGCGTTGAGAACCTCGGGATCTACAGGAAAGCCGTTGCCCATGGTACGCGACGACTACCATAACAAGATTCATGGTATGATGATGGCCCAGCGCCTGATGGGTGGCATCCCCAAGGACATTCTCTCACTCAAACATAATCGCTTTGCCTCAGTCATCCATCTCGGCAATGGCTCTTCCAGTTATACTGCCTTCCTCAGGACGAAGGCTGCCAACCCGGACGCGGCCCACAATCTGTTAGGACTGTCGTGCCTGGACAGTGTCAATCATCTGGTCGAACAGTTGAATGAGTTCCAGCCCGCCACGATTACCGGTTATCCCTCCATGCTCGTACCCTTGGCTGTAGAGCAGATGAAGGGCAACCTGCGTCTTGATGTTAAGTTGATCATGACCTCTGCAGAGATGCTGGCCGAAAAAGATTATCAGGTGCTCCGTGAGGCCTTTCATTGTCCTGTGCTCAACAACTACTGCATGACAGAAGGCGGCGAGGTGGCAATGACGCGTGGCAGCTCTCACTTGTACCTCAATGAGGACTGGGTAATCGTGGAGCCTGTAGATAAGGACATGAATCCGTTGGGTGAGAGTGACGAATGGTCTGCAGGACTGCTTGTAACCGACCTGACCAATTATGTGCAGCCCATCATCCGCTATTATGTATCGGATGTTGTTCGCATCAGTCGCAAGCCTGTTGACGAATGCAACTTGCCATGCCTGGAAATACGTGGACGCATGTTAGACAACTACACCATTTGCGGCAAGACCTTCGGCGTTGCCGGCTTGGTCATCGAGTCAGAAGTCTGGCCCCATCTGATCAAATACCAGTTTGTGCAGACTGCCGACGATACGATTCGGCTACGAGGCCTGTGTAGTGCCGATTCCAACCCGGAGGAGGTGCTGGACGGTCTTTGCAAGCACTTGAAACAGTTCCTTGCCCAGCACGGCTGTCCTGAAGCCAAGGTGGAATGGTCTCTGGACCCCTTCATCCCCAATAAGCGCGGAGGTAAGATACCTGTGTATGTAAGATTGTAGCATTATCCTGGATGCCAGAGCAACGGACATATATTGCCATCGACTTGAAGTCTTTCTATGCTTCGGTTGAGTGCGTGGACAGAGGGCTTGCCCCGCTGACTACAAACCTCGTGGTGGCAGATGTGAGCCGCACGGAGAAAACGATATGCCTGGCTGTGTCGCCCTCGCTGAAAGCATATGGCATCGGTGGAAGAGCGCGACTTTTTGAGGTGGTGCAACGGATGCGGGAGGTGAACTTCGAGCGGCAGAGCAAAGTGCCAGGTCATCGTCTGACAGGCAAATCCTCATCCGATATAGAATTGAAACAGCATCCGGACTGGGCTGTTGACTATATAGCAGCACCGCCTCAGATGGCACACTACATTGAGGTCAGCTTGAAGATATACAAGATTTATCTGAAGTATATAGCACCAGAGGACATCCATGTGTATTCCATCGACGAGGTCATCATGGACGTGACGGCTTATCTTGGCACCTATAAACTGACTGCCCATGATTTGGCGATGAAGATGATTCGTGACGTACTAAGTCAGACGGGTATTACTGCAACGGCTGGCATCGGCACAAACATGTATCTCTGCAAGGTGGCGATGGATATTATGGCCAAAAAGATGCCAGCCGACAAGGACGGAGTACGTATCGCCGAACTGGATGAAATGTCGTATCGTCGTGAGCTTTGGGACTATCGTCCGATAACGAAATTCTGGAGAGTAGGGCGGGGTATTGCAGAGATACTGGCTCCTTATGGTATTGATACGATGGGCAAGCTGGCGCGAATGTCTGAGCAGAATGAGGAAACGCTCTATCGGCTCTTCGGCGTGAATGCAGAATTGCTGATAGACCATGCCTGGGGCTGGGAACCATGTACGATGGAGGCGGTGAAGGCTTATCGGCCAGAGACGAACTCCTTTAGCAGCGGACAGGTGCTGCAGGAGCCGTACGATGCGAAGAAAACCCGTGTGGTGATACAGGAAATGGCAGAGGGTATGGCACTCGACTTAGTGTCGAAACGGTTGGTGACAGACCAATTGGTGCTGACAGTCGGCTATGATGCAGAGAACCTGACACGTCCTGAGATTCGCGAGAAATATCATGGTGAGATTACCAACAACTATTACGGCAAGGCTGTGCCGAAACATGCTCACGGCACGTTCAACTTCCAGAAGCCCACATCGTCATCGAGGCAAATCATGGATGGCGCAGCTGAGTTGTTCGACCGATGTGTGAATCCAGACTTGCTGATCCGCAGGCTTAATCTGACCACGAACCATGTAGTATCGGAAGAATCCATTGCTGCAAAGGAAAATGCGCCCCAGCAGCTTGACCTCTTTACTGACTACGAGGCTTTGGAAAAGCAGAAGCAGGAGGAAAAGGCAAAGCTCGACAAGGAGCGCCGGATGCAGGAAGCACAGTTGAAAATCAAACAGCGTTTCGGCAAGAACGCTATCCTCCGCGGTTTGAACTTCGAGGAAGGTGCCACCGCAAAAGAGCGCAATAAACAAATAGGAGGACACAAGGCGTAACTAATAGATAATTGAAAATTGATAATGGATAATTACGACGATATCATCACTCTGCCGCATCACGTCTCGAAGCGTCACCCGCAGATGTCGATGTGGAACCGTGCAGCCCAGTTTGCACCCTTCGCCGCATTGACTGGCTATGAAGATGCCATTAAAGATACGGCACGGGAGAATGAAAGTAGTTATGAAACAAAGAATAACGAGGAAGGGCAGTCCTGAAGATGAATCACGAGCAATTATACGACTTCCATTCCGAATGGTGACAGGCCATCATTGTTTTTTATTTTGAATTTCACGATAGTCAGAGAGCAGATTCCAAATACCATCTTCTGATAGTACTCCGCGTTTGAGGTCAGAGGGAAGAATCCCTGCTTCGTCAGCAGCAAAGTCCTGTTTCCACAACTCACTATCATAGTATTTGCTGAGTTCGGCAACATCTTCTTTAATGGCCTTCAATGAATCAGCAGACCCATCCTTGATGGCAGCTAAGGCATTATTGAAGCGTTGCTCCATCCACTTGATTCGCTCAAGTTGTAAATGTTTACAAATCGAATCTTCTCTGATAATCTTTGGTGCAGACTTACCTGCCAGTACTAGCACCTTCTTGCCATTTCGGTAGATATGTAGTTGGCGCGAGCGGACTACGGCTTTCAGTTCTGGATCATCCTGCATGGCTATCCATAGAGAATGATAGATACCATCCTCTTCGAACAGCTTGCGTTGCAGGTGCGAACACATATTTGTTGTATCAATCGTCATCATAGTCTCTTTCATATACTTTAAAGTTTATTCTACCACTCATAATCCTCAACATAGCCGTCGAAGTTTACTTCCTCCTTCCAACCAGCCTCACGGAACAGACTGCGCACTTCCTCTTGGATGGCAGGGGAGATGAGGCGTGTACCGTTGCGATACTCATAATAATAGGTGCGGCAATGCTTGCCGATGAGCCTTTGGCGCACGAATGGCTCTACGCGACGAGGCATGTCGGCATTGAAGATATGCATCATGCCTTTTGCAAACTTCACCTTCTTTGAACTGCGGAAAAGCGAACATCGTTCTGTTCCCACATCCTGATAGCGAGGATTCACGCAATGATATGAGCTCCTGGTTTCAGGCATCTGCTGACCCACTAAATACCGCAGACATTGCTCCTTCAAAGGGCACTGCTCCGCAAAACATACCGTGTAGCCGTTCTCAGCCTCTTTCTTGAAAATCTCTTGTTCTGTCATAACTTCATTTGCAATTACGCTGCAAAGATACAGATAAACGAGCAAATCACCAAGGGAATTAGGAGAAAGTTTTAGTCCGTCCCTAGCGGACTCTTGGTCCGTAAGGAGCGGACTCAAAGTCCGTAACTTGCGAACTCCATGTCCGACTGGTGCGTATTTCAATTGGCTAACGTTCTTTCCCAATCCGCAAATAAAGCCAATTATCACCCAGATTGCTACTTTTTCCGCTTTTCAGCATTGTTATTCGGAAATAATGTGTATATTTGCAGGCGGATAGTAATTAAAGAAACGATAATATGAAGAAAATCCTGACTTGCTTATTTTCTGTACTCGGGCTTACTACTGCCTGTGGCCAACAGAATTTTGAGAACTATGACGTGAAGGAGTTTGCCGAACTGATAGCAGACTCTAACGTGGTGATCCTTGACGTGCGAAAGGCCGATGAGTTTGCCGAAGGGCATATCAAGGGAGCCATCCTTATCGACCAGTTCCAAAGCGACTTCGTGGAACAGGCCAAGGATAAACTGCCAAAAGACAAGATTATCGCCGTCTATTGCCGTAGTGGTCGCCGCTCAGCCAATGCTGCAGGAAAGTTGGCAGATGTTGGCTATAAGTGTGTGAACCTCAAAGGTGGCATCCTTGCGTGGAAAGAGGCGAATATGCCTGTGATTAAAGAAGAATAGACTATGGCCGAATTGGAGGCACTGATTTCTAATCGATTTTCCGTTTCTTCAGTCTCATATCCTGTTTAGTTTTGTTTCTCTAAGTAATCAAACAGTTCTATGGTTCCGGCTTCCTCCTCGACATTGAGGGACGGGACTTTCTCCACCATCCTTGTGGTGCCACTTGTTTTGTTGACATAGAAATGTACAAAGGCACCTGTGTAGCTTCGAAAAACCACTTGATACGTAGAGTCCGTCTCTTCACCCATCGTCAGATACATGATATCTGGATTGACTTCGTCTTCCTCCTTCGCACCTCGACCAACTTCGAGCTTGCTCGGATGGCCCTCGGTTTGGCGTCGGTTATCCTTTGCCACGCTCCAGTCATACGCGCTATGGCAATAGTTGTCCACACCCTCGTAAGCCATGTCTTCCGTAATGGTTCTTAACGTATCTTCCGTCTGGGCATCAGAGGACTGTGCCACATCTGCCTTGTTATTACGGCAAGAGCATAAAAACAAGACTAAAAATACGAATGTAAAGGCTATAAACTTCAACATAACACCTAAAATCACTTAAATCAGAGGCCAAAAACAGTGCAAACCGAGTGCAGAAAGCTCGCTTTTTGCCGAGGTGCAGCCTGTTTTCGCAAAATATCTTTGCAAAGTTACTAATAATAAGGGAATTATTGCTAAATTTGCGGCGATATTTAACGAAAGTTGATTCTTGTCACGACTCGGCCAATCATGCAAGCTGAGTTGCTTGACGCGCAGACAGACCCGTTGATGATATTGAAATGAGAATGACAGTAATTGAATAGTGTAATGAAAAGACTCACTTTATTTTGTATGCTTTTCCTGCCTCTTGCTACATTGGCGCAAAAGCAGTATTTCCTGCCAACGGCGGGAGCCTCGGACGTGGAGAAGGATCGTCCGATGATTGAGGTCTATCTGCCAAAAGAAGCCAACGGCTGTGCCGTCGTGCTCTGCCCTGGCGGTGCCATGCGGTGGCTGTCGTGGGAGAGCGACGTGGTGAAGATGGCCTCGTTCTTGAACGAGCACGGCATTGCCGCCATAGGACTGCGCTACCACTTGAACAAGGAGCCGATGCCGCAGGGCATGAAGATGCCGCCGATGGTGGACGTGACTCACCCAGAGGCATTCCCGCAAGCCGATGCCAATCCGATGCACACGACCAGCGGTGATTCCATCATTCAACTCGCCGCACAGGACGCCAAGGCTGCCATCCGCATGGTGAGGGAACATGCCGACGAGTGGCACATCAGTAAAGACAGGATCGGCTATCTCGGTTTCTCGGCTGGTGGCGGTGTGGCCATAGCAGCCACGATGTCTGCCGACAGTATGGAGCGTCCCGACTTCCTCTGCACCAACTTCGGCCCCTCGCTGATGCCCGTCACTGTGCCGCAGGATGCACCTCCATTACTCATTATGACTCGTGTCGACCATCCCAACGTCGCTGCCGGACTCGTGGCTCTCTTCATGGAGTGGAAGAAGGTTGGAGCCAATGCCGAACTGCACATGTATGGCGACGGCAAAGGTCCATACGAATTGATGCCGCAGACGGGCGAGACTACGACTGAAACCTGGAGCAGCCAGATGATTCAATGGCTGAAGGCCAAGGGATTCATGAATAAGAATTAATATGGTACTGCTCATTGCTTACAACCTTTCTCATTTCACAAAACATATTAAAACCAAGGGCAAATATACGCATAATTCTCCCTTTTTTTCGTATTTTTGCACTCACAATAACAATACTTTATGATTTATGGAGTTATGAAGGTTCTTTTAATTAACGGAAGCCCAAGAGATAACGGTAATACGTTCACTGCTCTGAGCGAGGTGGCTAAGACACTGAACGAAGAGGGCGTTGAGACTGAAATCATCAGCATCGGCAAGCAGGCTGTGCAAGGTTGCATTGCCTGTGGCATGTGTGGTAGGAACGGTGCAAGGTGTACCTTCCGTGATGACTTATATTATAAGGTTTGGAGAGCCGTGAAGGATGGCATCGACGGACTAGTCATAGGCTCACCCGTGTATTATGGAGGTCCTAATGGCTCTTTGTGTGCCTTGCTCGATCGTGTGTTCTACTCATTAGGCAATGAGTTAATGTTCAAACCGGGTGCCAGTGTGGTTGTCTGCCGGAGGGGTGGAGCATCTGCTGCCTTCGACCGTCTGAACAAGTACTTCACCATACTGAATATGCCTGTCGTCAGTTCACAGTACTGGAATATGGTTTATGGACAGACTCCAGGTCAGGCTAAACAGGACGAAGAGGGTATGCAGACCATGCGGACCCTTGGACGTAACATGGCTTGGATGATTCGTAAGCTCAATATCAGCGAAGAAGGACATCCAGACTTGGAGAGCCCGCTAAGAACTAACTTCATCAGATAGGAATAGTGAGGAAATGAAAAAAGTCTTGATTCTTACCATAACGCTTTTTATCACCATCTTTGTTGTGGTGATTCTTGGTAACGTCATTACCATTGGCGAGAAGTTTACGACAGTCTTTGGCGTTCCCTATTTCGAATATGCCTTTTACCTGTTGCTGGCAGGACTTTTTGCGTATCTGGTGTATTATGCCATATTGGAACCCATGAGGCGTATTCACAACGCTCCGGAGTTCCCCGTGTTGGCAGTAGAAGATAAAGAGGAGGGAATGACAGATGATGCCTATAGAAAAAGGCTGGTTTCCTTTGGCGAGAAGGTATGTGACAACTGCTATTATCTGAAACCGGCCCAAAGGAATCAGCACCAGGCAGAGTTGAGAAGTGAACTTGCCAGGTTGAATACGACTCAGGATGTTGAGCAGATCAAGGCGTTCTTGGACAAGGAAATCAAACAAAGGTACAAGGCTGTTGACGGGCAGATTCTCAAATACGGCTCCAAAGTCTTTATCATTACTGCGATCTCTTCCAGTAGCATGATTGATACTCTGGCAACTATGGGCCTGAATTATCGGATGATATCGGACATTGTGCGTGCATCCGGTTTCCGTCCGAACAAGTTGCAGCTCATAAAGATGTACTATTATGTCATCTGCTCAGCCTTCTTTAGCTATTTCTTCCAGGGCGTCTCAGATTCTGTCGATGTGATGGTCGACAATCTCTCTGATGCTTCAGACATTGATGTCACGGACGTTGAGATACCTGATGTCGATGCTTCATGTGTGGATTATTCCCAATATGTGAAGAACTTGAATATACCTGGAGTTCCACTGGGACCTCTTGCTGACGGCCTTGCCAACGCCGTTATGACCATTGCTATCGGATATATTGCAAAGTACTATCTCCAGAAAGGTTCAAAGGAACTGAAGGGGGCAAAGGGCAGAAGGGTTAAGCTGAAGGCAAAGATGAAAGCTTTGGGTCAGGTTCCAAAACTTCTTGTGGAAATTCCGGAACAAATTGGAAGCAGCGGCCTTTCATGGGCAATGAAGGGCTTCGAGAAGGCTTATGTTAAAGTGACAAAGAATAAAAGTGATGATGAGGTTATGTCTGATATGGATGATTACGACCCCTCAGAAGATGCACCCATAGAAGGTAGACCGAAGAAAAAAGGTATCTTTAGTTTTTGGAAGTAGGACCTGCGACATTGCTGCCAATTTCTTAAACTCGTTTAAACATTGGCAGTCCAGAAGATGTCGTTGGGATTGGTGTCAATGCGAAGTACAAAAGGCCGAAGTATGACAATTATGACAAATGACAGTGTCAGAATCCGGGCTTAGGATTAAGTAGACCACGATGAATCACACCTATCGACCAAAGCATTACATTACATTGTAGTCAAATCAATTTTAAGAGTGTACGTCATCAATTAAAGAAGTTACATATGTACTTATATATATTACAAATTATTATATGTTATAACATATAATAATTCTTATGTTACTATTTTCTCATGTTTTTAAAAAATAGAATCATTGCAATGTTATGCGTAATGACCGCTGGTTTGGGATGCCAAAAACATAACTGTCATTTGTCATAATTGTCATCTTTTAAACTGTAACAACTGTAACTGTAACGGAAAGGATGTCTGTTGTGTCAATAATTTTCATAGTAAATAGTCCAGCAATAAAAAGAATCATAAACGCTTGATAACCAAAGGTTTATGGAGATCGGAAGTTTGGGCTAAGGAAAGCTGGGGTATGCAGTAAGGAAAGTGGTGGTTTAGGCCAAGGAAAGTCCCAGTTTACTGCCTTGTTTCTTCGAGAAATGAGAAAGCACAACGATTCTGTAAAGTGTTTTGACAATAGGAACCCGCCAGAAATCCAGCGGGGCTTATGGTGAATATCCGATAAATTCTCACAAAAGGGACGGTCTGAACGGCCTGCGCTCTCATCACTGAGTGCAACAGATTGTCTCAGAATCTCGAACCTCATTCGGCAAAGGCGTCATGAAATCTTGCACTTATTTGTTAAATGAACCAATCTCTATCAGATTTCCGTCTGGGTCGGCCGCATAGCAGGTGCGCTGTCCCCAAGGCTCTGTTGTGGGAGGAAATGATTATTATTCTATGGGTATCATCACGCCGCACTGGTAATCGGGCGAGTCGATGTCTGTCCCGTTGTACCATTCCATAGTCATGGCGTTCAAGGGGCAACGAAACTCAGGGTGTTGAGGCAGCCACTCCTTATAGAACTTCTGGAACTGCTGCTGGAAGGCCTTCATGCCGCCCTCGAAATGAACCTTCACCCATTTGCCGCTGCGGATAGGAAAGAGTCGCATACCCTCAGGCACGTTGCCACCTTTGTAGATACCACCAATCACATAGGTGAAGGTCTTGGTGTTGCAAGCACCGAAGTTCTGTTCGGCACAAGTCATACAGTTGTGGTTTGGGATGTCGCAGGTACAGAGTCCGAACTCGCCGACGCCGTTATCGATGGCTGCCTGCTGAAATGCATCTGGAGCCTTGTGTTCCATAAACACGGGCTTAATGATTCTTTCCACATACTCGCCCCAGAACTTAGGGCACTCTTCCTGACCTTTGCAGAATGCAATTTCCTTAGCCATGCCGATAATCTGCACATCGGCTAATGTAATAATCTCGTGTTTCATCTTATTATTTATTTTTTTTTGTACTTAAATACGGTTTATCATCCAATGGACGGGTGCAGCCCCATTGCTGGGCGAAACGTTCGAAGTTTTTGCGGACAAGACGCTTGATGAAGAGCCGGAACAGCAGGTGAACGATCCAAGGATTCTTCTCAGGATCAGTGAATTTACTGGCCTCGGTGGTCATGAAATTGCCATTGCTGACGAACGACTGCCCCATCTTGGTGTAGGCGTCCAGTTTCTTGGTCATCGCCTTCTTCATCTTCTCATCGTCGCGCATACGAATAAGGAAACTGCCGCCTTGAACCAGACAACCGCCGTAGGTGCAGCCCAATTGTGCTGGCAGAGATTGCAGGAATCGCTCGCAAAGACGCAATTGGTGCCCTTCGTCGAAGCCCCCGTGCAGGATAAAAGACATCTGCGCTGGCTGCTGACGCTCTGTTGGCAATGTCTCTAAGAACTCAAGCATGATACTGGGCACGCACTCCACAAACAGAGGCAGGGCGAATATGATTTGATCGTGGCTGATGAAAGATGCACGTGCAGCATCCCATTCCTTTCGGTTCGACAGCGAATAGAGATCGTATGAGGAACCAGATGCATGGAGTCCTTTGACAAACGACTGGATAATTTTGTCCGTATTGCTGAACTTCTGCACACGCGGACTTCCGTTGATAATGACTACATGCATGGCTCACCCTCCTTACTTATATTATAGACACCCAGCGACTGCCCGGCAAGGTTTGAAGCCACGCGACGGCTCCATTCTTCAAGAAACTCCTGGTCGGCCTTGCCTTTGTAAAGAAGGCCAAAATTCAGCGGATGGTAACGCAGCTCGTGACGCTCCAAGCCGTCACGGAACTCCACATACATATTCAGCATCGGCACAATGCGGTCCATTACCCGCTTACCGCGCCAGTCCACGAATCCGAAGCGTGTATCCGATACCAGCCACAGATTCTCAGCTTCCACCAGTTTCTTGATGATGCCCTCATAGTCATCTTTGATAGCACAAATACCAGGCTTTTTAAGCCAACACAGGTTGCAGCCCATGCAGTGGGCTATCTTCATGCCAGAGGTGTTGATAACCTCCACATCATCACCTTTTATTAGGATGCTGATCTGTTCTGAATCGCAACCTTCCTCTAATGTGTTCAATACTATTGTCATACCTTTCACGTTTTACAATTTGACGCTGCAAAAGTACATAATGTTGCAAAAAACGCCAAAAATCTGGGATAATCTGCACGGAAATGTGATGAATGGCATATCACAAATACTATTAAATCTGAGCACAAATATAGTGATATTCGCTGAATTATCGCTAATTTTGCACCAACTTTTAGAAAAGTTTATGACGAAAACGTCCATATTACAGCGCGTGAGTTCAATCGCTAAAAAAGTCTAAGACTTCACGTAAAAAGGGATTGTTAAGAAAAAAAACTGTACCTTTGCATCATGTTAAGGTTTAAATAATAGCATTATGACTTTATTCGATCAGATTAGTGAGGACATCAAGTCCGCAATGAAGGCTCGTGACAAGGTGCGTTTGGAGACGCTTCGCAACATTAAGAAAGTATTTCTGGAAGCAAAAACCGCTCCTGGAGCCAACGACACATTGGCTGATGCTGATGCATTGAAGATTATCTCAAAACTGGCCAAACAGGGCAAGGAAACAGCAACGACCTACACTCAAGCAGGGCGTCAAGACCTGGCTGATGCAGAGTTGGCACAGGTGGAGGTGCTTGAGAGTTATTTGCCGAAACAACTTTCCCAAGAGGAGATAGAGGCAGAGGTGAAGAATATCATTGCTGAGGTTGGAGCCACAAGTATGAAGGAGATGGGAAAGGTAATGGGCACTGCCAGCAAGCTGTTGGCAGGAAAGGCTGATGGCCGAGTCATCTCTGAGATTGTGAAGAAACTCTTGGCATAAACTTTAATTCTATGTCAAAATTGGAACTTGTAAAGAGAAGATATAGTTCATACCATCTGCCATCTACTCTGGTATAGGCGGTTGTGGAACCCATTGAATGAAACGATTTGAGCTAAACCTGCGCGACCTTGGAGGAATACCTTTTGCTGGAGGTATTGTTCCAAAAGGACTTTATCTGCGTAGTGGCAAGCTCAGCATTCTCACAAAGGAGGAATGTGCCGAACTGTGCAGAAAACATCATGTCACCTGTGTGATAGATCTCCGCACACCTATTGAATCTGCCGAATATCCTGATCCTATTCCTGCCGGTGTGGAGTTCCTGCAAATCCCGATTCTGAAGGATGCAGCCGTCGGGATTACCCACGAGACAGGTTCTGATGCGATGACAATCATCCGCAATCTGAGAAAGAACCCGGAGAAACTGAAGGAAATGGTTCCTGATTTCAAAGCACTATATAAGGACATCGTTACCGATGAATACTGCCGTAGCCAGTTGGATAAAGCTGTTGATATACTGAGAAAGAATGCCGCAGAGGGTAAATGTACGCTCTTCCACTGCACGGCGGGCAAGGATAGGACGGGTATTGTGAGTATGGCTCTGTTGAAATCGTATGGTGTCAGCGACGAGGATATCATCCGTGACTACATGCGAACCAACCGCTATGCTTTCTGGCCAACCATCAAGAAATGTCTGGGTGTGCTAATGCTGACCCACAATTGGGAGCTGGTCAAGATATGCTACACCTCATTCATGGCACAATGTGAACTGATTGAGACCGCTATCAGAAACTATAAGCAAAATGAGGTAATCGGCTAAGCATTCGAACAGATGAAGAAGATTCTTTTATTCTCGTTAGTCGCTATCATGTTTGTAGCTTGTAGTAGCAAAACAGGAAAGGCTGTAAATGATACAGGCTCTTTGGCTGTTGATTCCGTCAATGACTCTGTTGTTGATAAGCATTCGGAGGCCTATATCCGTCAGCGCATTGACACCATCTACAAGTTCGTAGGCAAGATTACTTATGATGCCGACGGGAACCGTGATTATAATTATAGTCCTTTCAATCTTGACAGTGCCTACTGCTCCGAACGTTACTATGCTCTGATGCAGCAGGCTTCGGCAATTTGTGACGAGACGGGTGACATCCTTTATGACTACGATTATTGGGTATGCGGACAGGATATCTCTGATGACTGGAGCTACAAGGTTTCAAAGGTCTATCAAGTCACAGACTCTACGGCGCTCGTTGATATGATTATCCACAATTTCAGCGATACCGATAATACTATCGCCCTGCGTTTTGAACGTGGTGACTGGTATATCGACGATTTCAGTCCTTCAGATGACGGAAATGATGACAAGGCTTCTCTCCGTCGCTTAATCAAACAGGGCAAGGAGGCTCATGAGAAGGCAAAGACACTCGCAGGCGATTGGGGTTGGGTAGGCGAGGACTGTCCAGAACTGTTGCTTGATATGGAGATGACCGACAAGGGGCTGAGGGCAAAGCAGTGTGATGTCTATCGTATGTATGGCTTTGACCATACCACGATTACCTTCGATGGTGAACACCTGACTGTCAATGAGAGTGCTGACGATGAGCAGTCTCCGGAGAATCAGATTCGTTTGTACCTCCATCTTGACGAGAATGGCGATTTGGTGGGCGACTGTTCCATCAGCCATCGTCTGGCCAGCAAAAGCTATGACGGCCCTATCAGGTTACGAAAGGGTTATTTCTTTTATCGTGACGGTGTGAAGAAGAAACTATCAGAATGATCACCGTTCGTGGGGCGCGGCTGCAGTTCCAGTTTGCAGGCACCTTTCTCCCAATCAGCAGCGTTAATATTTTGTAAGATTCTTGGTGGTTTCGTTTATTCTTTGTATTTTTGCACTCACTATTACAAATATAAACCTAATGGATATGAAGAAATTATTGATGACGGCGATGATGGTCGCTGCAAGTGTGGGGCTGACGACAGCCCAGACAGTTCAGAAACAAGTAGTGGAAGAAGGTGGTACAGGTCCGTTCAAGTCGGAAGTGGTGGGTGATGCCTCCTGTCCTGGCTTCACGGTGTATCGTCCGCAGAACCTGAAGGAGATCGTGGCTAAGCAGGGCGCTCTGCCTGTGATTGTCTATGCCAACGGTGCCTGCTTTAATAATAATGTGGAGATGCGCCTGTTGTTGAGCGAGGTGGCATCCTATGGTTATGTGGCTGCTGCCATTGGTCCGTATGACGAAGCGGATGTGATGGCACAGTGGAGGGGCGTGCTGAAGTCGGCTTATCCTGAAACAAAGGGTGAGGTCGTGATGGCCAATGGTGAAAAGATCCTACCTCTGACGCCCGAGGAGAAGAAGGCCCGTGAGGAGGAGCAGGCCAAGCAGAGAGAGCTGGCCGCCAAAAACGCCAAGAAGAATAAGAAGCAGCAACCTGCAGTCCCTCAGTTCCGTACTTATCCCAAGATGCTGCTTGAGGTGCTCGACTGGCTGACGGAGCAGAATGCCACCCAGGGCTCGGAATACTATCATTGCCTCGCTCTCGACCGTGTGGCAGCGATGGGACAGTCGTGCGGCGGTGCCCAGGTGCTGGGTGTGGCCTACGATCCCCGCATCAAGACCTGCGTGATGCTGAACTCAGGTATCGGCGATATGGAGATGATGGGCACGACGAAGGATAATCTGAAGAACCTTCACACGCCGATGTTCTATATGATCGGCGGTCCTGGCGATATCGCATACGCCAATGCCCAGAAGGATTACGAGCGCATCGCCGACAATATCCCTGTGGTGATGCTGAACTCGAAGGATGGTCACAGCGGCACCTATTACGAGAAGTATGGCGGCAACTATGCCAAGGCTGTGGTGAAATGGCTTGACTGGCAACTGAAAGGTCAGGTGGGACAGTCTGCCCTTTTCCTCGACGACGAATATCTGAAGATGAAGTTCCCTGAGTGGCAGGGCGTCAGGAAGAATTTCTAATGTCTGCAGCCTGATGAAGACTGCGGTGATAGGCGGTGGGGCAGCAGGATTCTTTCTGGCCGTGAACCTGAAAGAGGCTGTGCCTGAGATGGAGGTGACCATCTTTGAGCGCAGCAACCGTGTGTTGTCGAAGGTCGCCGTATCGGGTGGTGGGCGCTGCAACTGCACGAACACCTTTGCCGATGTGCGTGACCTCTCGGCTGTCTATCCCCGTGGTCATCGGCTGATGAAGCGGTTGTTCAAGACGTTTGACTATCGTGATGCCTATGCGTGGTTTGAGCATCACGGTGTGCCGCTGGTGGTGCAGGAAGACCAATGTGTGTTTCCTGCCGCCCAGGACTCCAAGGCCATCATCGACTGCTTCCTGTCTTTAGCCCGTCGATATCAGATAGAGATCCGTCAAGGAGAGAAGATATCCTCTCTAGCGGAATTGTCTGATTATGACTTTGTGGCCGTTACGACAGGTGGTTCCCCTACTGGTGAGGGGCTGAAATGGCTTGCGGCACTCGGTCACGAACTTGAACCTCCTGTGCCTTCGTTATTCAGTCTGCGTGTGGACAACGAAGGGCTTTGCGGGCTGATGGGTACGGTGGTTAACGATGTGACCGTCCATCTGCCAGGTACGAAGTTCCGTGCAGAAGGCCCCTTGCTCATCACCCATTGGGGCGTAAGTGGTCCCGCCATCCTGAGATTGTCCAGCTATGCCGCTCGTCATTTGGCAGATAATAGTTATATGGTATCCCTCTCCGTCAACTGGTTGCAGAGCGATGAGGCTACAGTCTTGTCGGCTTTGGCGGAGATGACCATCCGTCAGCCGCAGAAGCAACTGTCGACCTTTAACCCCTTTGGCTTGTCGCAACGGTTGTGGAACCACTTGCTGTCAGAGACCTTGGGCTTCAGGAGCCAGATACGCTGGTCGGAAATGAGCCGGAAAGATATGAATCGTCTGACGAATACCCTCGTCAACGCCACTTATTCTGTCGTGGGACGCGCACCTTTCAAGGATGAGTTTGTCACTTGTGGCGGTGTCTCGCTCAAGAGTATCAATCCCGCTACACTCGAAAGCCGCCACGTGCCTCATCTCTACTTCGCTGGTGAGGTGCTCGACATCGACGGCATCACAGGAGGTTTCAATTTCCAGGCTGCTTGGACTACGGCTTATGTCGTGCAGCAATCCATTAAGAATACCATAAATAGCATATCATAGCACCCGTTTATGGTGTTGATGCAATAAATCCCTTCCTTTTGCGTTATTAAGGAGGTGTTTAAACGATATACCATAATACTGCTTCTGTCTCTGGCTGCTGTGACGGTCAGGGCTCAGTATGATGTCGCTTTCAGTCATTACTGGGCGATGGAGCCTTCTTTCAACCCCGCAGCGGTGGGTAAGGAGGATAAGTTGAACATCGTTGGTGCCTATGCCACCCAGCTGTCTGGCTTCGAGAATAACCCGAAAACGATGTATGCCGCAGCAGATATGCCTTTTTACGCTATGAACAGCTATCACGGCGTCGGCATTCAGTTTATAAACGATGCCATCGGACTCTTCACCCACAAGCGTTTTGGCTTGCAGTATGCCTACCAGCCCCAGCTCTGGGGAGGGAAAATGAGTCTTGGTATACAGGCCACGATGCTCAGTGAGGCGTTCGACGGTTCAAAGCTGGAAGTCATCGATACAGGTGACAAGGCTTTGCCTACTTCTTCCGTCAATGGCACCGCCTTTGACATCAGCGCTGGCATCTATTACAATCACCGCAGCTGGTATGCTGGTGTGTCCGTTCTTCACCTGAATGCACCAAAGGTGGAATTGGGCGAAAGAAACGAAATCGACGTATCTTCAACATATTATTTGACTGGTGGATACAATATTCGGCTGAAAAATCCGTTTCTTACCATACACACCTCATTCTTGGGACGTACGGACGGCGTCGCATACAGGGCAGATATCTCTGGACGACTGAAGTACACTCATGAGAAGCGGGTGATGTATGCAGGAGTGTCGTATAGTCCGTCAACTTCCGTAACAGTACAGATCGGTGGCGACATCCACGGGGTGCATGTGGGATACAGTTATGAGATCTACACATCGGCTATTAATATCGGCAACGGGAGTCATGAACTCTATGTCAGTTACCAGACGGAACTGAATCTGTTTAAGAAAGGCCGGAACCTTCATAAGAGCGTGAGAATCTTGTAAAGGCTAATAATATAATATAAGGTAAAAGAGTAAATAACTAAGATATGGAAAGAAATGTAAATAGGAGGAAGCAAAAAGGAATGACGGCGAAAAGGTTTTTGCCTTTTTACCTTTTAGCCTTTTTACTTTTCTTGTTGACGGGTTGCTTTGGCAGTAAACTGGCCTCTTCCGGAGGCGGTGAGGTGACTGGTGCTGGTGGAAAGCCCTTTACGGAGCCGACACCTTACGGTATGTCGCTGATAAAGCGTGGCCATCTGAAGATGGGTATCGAGAAGACCGATAGCCTCTGGGGGCGTCAGACACCGTTGCGCGACATCTCCGTTGACGGTTTCTGGATGGACGAGACCGAGGTAACCAATTCCAAGTATCGTCAGTTTGTCAACTATGTGCGTGACTCGATTCTCAGGGAACGCCTGGCAGAAATCGACGAGACCTACCGTACCTTGAAGACTGACAAGGAAGGTAATGAACTCGGTTCAGTCATCAACTGGAAGAAGGCCCTGCCGCGTAAGCCCAGTGAGGATGAGCAGGAGGTTATCGACGGTCTCTATGCCACCAATCCCGTGACTGGCGAGAAGATGCTCGACTGCAAGCAGATGAACTATCGCTATGAGGTGTTCGACTATACCGCTTATGCCTTGCGCCGTAATCGCCTGAATCCTGAAGAGCGCCACCTGAATACTGACATCGTTGTCGATCCCAATGAGCAGGTGTGGATTTCGAAGGATACAGCCTATATCGATGACGAGGGAAAGATCGTGCGTGAGACCATCAACCGTCAGTTGACTGGTCCTTGGGATTTCCTGAACACTTATATCGTGAACATCTATCCCGATACCACCTGTTGGGTGAACGACTTCCCCAATGCCGACAACGAGGTGTATATGCGTTACTATTTCTCCAACCCCGCCTACAACGACTATCCCGTAGTGGGTGTGACTTGGGAGCAGGCAAATGCTTTTTGTCACTGGCGTACGGAGTACCTGTTGAAAGGTCTTGGGCCTGCTGCCCGCTTCGTACAGCGCTACCGTCTGCCGACAGAAGCAGAATGGGAGTTTGCTGCCCGTGGCAAGGACCAGAATGAGTTCCCCTGGGATAATGAGGATGTGGCCAGCGGCAAGGGTTGTTTCTTCGCTAACTTCAAGCCCGATGATGGTAACTATACCAAGGACGGTAACCTGATAACCAGTCGCGTGGGCATCTATTCCTCTAACAGCAACGGCCTCTACGATATGGCAGGCAACGTGGCAGAGTGGACGAGCACCGTCTATACCGAGGCAGGTGTCGATGCAATGAACGACATCAATCCCCAGTTGAGCTACAATGCTGCCAAAGAGGATCCCTATCGGATGAAGAAAAAGAGCGTGCGTGGTGGTTCTTGGAAGGATCCGGAGTCTTATATCCGTTCTGCCTGGCGCTCGTCTGAATATCAGAACCAACCCCGTTCCTATATAGGATTCCGTTGTGTGCGCAGCCTCGCTAACTCTACGAGCGACAAGGCCAAGGTCTCTAAGAAGTAATCTCTTGTTTATAGTTTACAGTTTATAGTTTATAGAGAATGACAACATATAGTAAATATAACTTTGTCTACCGTCTGCAGAAGTGGATGGATAGTGTGCCTGGACAGACGTTCCTCAACTATGCTTATAGCTGGGGCGCCTCTATTGTGATCTTAGGAACGCTCTTCAAACTGACTCACCTGCCAGGTGCGAACTTCTTCCTGTTCCTGGGTATGGGAACGGAGGTGTTTGTGTTCTTTATCTCCGCCTTCGACCGTCCGTTTGATAAGACGACTGACGGTATGGAGCTCGACACTCACGTGAAGACCGAAGAAGAGCTTGAGGCTGAGGCTGCTCAAGCCGCTGCCACTGTCATTGGTGGCAATGGCGGAACCATTATCATCGGAGGTGGAGGCAACGCAGGAGGTATTGATCAGACTATTCAGAGTGATCAGAGTTCTCAGACTACCGTCGATACTGAGGCCATCGCAGCCGTCTCGTCATCCGTCGCCACCGTTTCTGGAATATCCGGCGTATCTGGTATCTCCGGCCTTCCCACAGTCAACCCCGAACTCGAGGAGGCTACTGCCAACTACGTTGACGAACTTAAGCGTCTTACAGAGATGTTGTCAAAAGTTTCCGAGCAGAGTGAGCGACTGGCTCGTGACTCCGAGGAGATGGAGAACCTCAATCGTACGCTCACCGGCATCACTAAGGTCTATGAGTTGCAGTTGAAGAGTGCCAGCTCACAGATCAGTACGATTGATGACATCAATGCCCAGACGCGCCGTATGGCAGAGCAGATAGCGGAGTTGAATCAGATATACACTCGCATGATCGAGGCTATGACCGTCAACATGAAGGCCGCCGCCCCGCTGGGATAATAAAATCGTAAATTGTAAATCCGTAAATCGTTAATCCCTGTGGCAATAAAGAAAAGACCTGTTTCTCCGCGCCAGAAGATGATCAATCTGATGTATGTCGTCTTGATGGCTATGTTGGCGCTGAACGTCTCCAATGAGGTGCTCAACGGCTTCTCTATTGTTGAGAAAAGCCTGAATCGCACCACGCAGAACTCGACGCTGGAGAACCTGGCATTGTACGATGAGTTTGCCGTGCAGATGAAGGCAAACCCACAGAAGACAAAGGAGTGGTACGACAAGTCGCGTGAGGTAAAGAAGATGAGTGACTCACTCTATAGCCTGATTGCAGACTTGAAGCAGGCCATCGTTATTGAGGCCGATGGCTCTGATGGTGACGTGAATAACATTCGTAACAAGGAAGACCTCGAAGCTGCCAATCAGGTGATGCTTGCCCCTGGTCGTGGACGAGGTAAGGAATTGCACGATGCCGTAGCTGCCTATCGTAAACAGATGGTGGCTATGGTGGGCACTTATCGTCAGAAGAAGATGATTGCCTCCAACCTCTCTACCGACATCCCTTCCGATATTTCCGCAATGGGTAAGAACTGGCAGGAGTATATGTTTGAGGCGATGCCCGCCTCTGCTGCCGTCACCTTGCTGTCAAAGATACAGAGTGATGTGCGCTATGCCGAGGGTGAGGTGCTTCATACCCTCGTGCAGAACATCGACGTGAAGGATATTCGCGTCAATGCCCTTGAGGCGTTTGTCATTCCCAACTCGCAGACCATCGTCCGTGGTGACAAGTTCTCTGCCCATATCGTTATGGCTGCAGTCGATACGACACAGGTGCCGGATATCTATATTGGTAATCAGAAAGTGGATCTCAAGGACAATCTCTACGAGCGCATTTGTGGCACCACAGGCGACTTCACCTTGGCTGGCTATCTCGAGACCGTCAATGGTAATGGCGAGAAAGTGCGTCGCGACTT
>JAEEGJ010005202.1_pt1 | contig 41659 bp, 34 predicted proteins | sample 8958761 | NCBI WGS metagenome assembly JAEEGJ01 (sample SAMN16246546, study PRJNA631951) | gut metagenome | biome: gut microbiome; feature: rumen; material: RS-attached | host: Bos | place: Iran: Karaj | collected 2018-10 | reverse complement strand
TTTTGGGAGCTTCAGGCTTCTTTTCCTCAGCCTTTTCTTCCTTTTTAGGAGCTTCGGGCTTCTTTTCCTCGGTCTTTACGTCCTTTTTGGGAGCTTCGGACTTCTTTTCCTCAGCCTTTTCCTCTTTTTTAGGAGCTTCGGGCTTCTTTTCCTCAGATTTTTCTTCCTTTTTGGGAGCTTCGGACTTCTTTTCCTCAGCCTTTTCCTCCTTTTTAGGAGCTTCGGACTTCTTTTCCTCAGCTTTTTCTTCCTTTTTGGGAGCTTCGGACTTCTTATCAGCAAACTTCTCCTTATCCAGCTTTACAGGCGTGGGAGAAGTGTCTATTTTCTTCTTATCATGGAGAATATCGGGCTTTTTGTCAGCCTTGAACTTCTCCTTTTCCGACTCAGGAATAGAGTCCATTATCTTCTGCGCAAGCTCGTCGCCGTCGTCGGTGCGGACTGCCTTGCTCTGCTTTTTCTCGCTTACAGCTTCTTTTTTAGACTCAGCCTTTGGCTCTGCTTTGGGCGCAGGCTTGGTCTCGGCAGGCTTCTGCTCTGCCTTTGGCGCTGGCTTGGTCTCGGCAGGTTTCTGCTCTGGCTTTGGCGCTGGCTTGGTCTCGGCAGGTTTCTGCTCTGGCTTTGGCGCAGACTTAGTCTCAGCTGGCTTCTGCTCTGCCTTTGGCGCTGGCTTGGTCTCAGCTGGCTTCTGCTCTGCCTTTGGCGCAGGCTTGGTCTCGACAGGCTTCTGCTCTGCCTTTGGCGCTGGCTTGGTCTCGGCTGGCTTCTGCTCTGCCTTTGGCGCTGGCTTGGTCTCGGCAGGCTTCTGCTCTGCCTTTGGCGCTGGCTTGGTCTCGGCAGGCTTCTGCTCTGCTTTGGGCTCAGTTTTAGCCTCAACAGGCTTCTGCTCGACCTTTGGGGAAGGCTTGGCTTCGGCTTCTGCTGAATGGCGAGCCTTGACCGCTCTTACCCTTACGACCTTTGCCTTTTTCGGAGTCTTTCCGCGCTCATTTTTTTCAGCGCAGACAGGGCAGCTGTCATATTTATCAGCATCGTAGAGATGCTTCTCGGGACATTTTGTCATTTTCATTTTGCTATCACTCCATAGGGTAGTTCCATGCGTTGTTTTTTAAGAAAAAATGAATTCAACAATATAATTATAGCATTTCATTAAGCAAAAATCAACAAAGCGGATAGTCCGCCTATAAAATTTGTAAATAATTACAAGTTTCTTCTCCAATATCCCCCTGTAAACGCGGATTTTCCGCTTACATATTTGGAATAATTTGGATAAAATGCACAAAGTAAAAATATTGTTATAGCAGCGCTCTATATAAGAAAAGCTGAGAGCCGATGCCGCCGCAGGCGGCTCATAACTCTCAGCTCTCAACTCTAAACTATTATCTCCGCTTTGCTGCCGCCGTTTTTGTCCTTGCGGACCACTATCTGCTTGTCGATACGCTGTTTCAGCGCCTGTACGTGGGAGATTATTCCCACAAGGCGGCTGCCCTCAGACAGCCCTGCAAGAGCGCGTACCGCCTGCTCTATGGAGTTGTCGTCCAGCGAGCCGAAGCCCTCGTCCACGAACATTGTATCAAGCTGTATGCCACCTGCGGAGCACTGTATCTCATCGGAAAGTCCCAGTGCCAGCGAAAGCGAAGCCTTGAAGGACTCGCCGCCTGACAAGGTTTTCACGCTGCGCACCGAGCCGTTGTAGTGGTCGATAACGTCAAGGTCAAGTCCCACCTGTGTGCGCTTGTCCTCGAATTCCTCACGCCTTTTGAGGGTGTACTGCCCGTCGGACATGACCTTCAAGCGCAGGTTAGCTCGGCGGATTATCCTGTCAAAATAGGCGGTCTGGATATAGGTCTCCAGCATGAGCTTGCTCTGGTCGGAGAGCTTGCCGTTGGCTGTATCCGAGAGATTTTTCACCCATGCATAGCGCTTTTCAAGCTCCGAGAGCTCCGCAGAGCCGTCGGTAATGTTAGAAAGGGCTGTGGTATTTATCGTAAGCCTTGTGTGAAGCTGGCGAAGCTTCGCAGTAAGGGCTGTTTTTTCGGCTGTGAGCCGCGATTTTTCGGCAGTTTCCTTTTCACAGTCAAGGTCTCCGAAGTCCGCAAGCTGCTCCGTAAGCTGTTTCAGTCTGCCTGCGATACCCGAGCAGAGCTTTTCGCCCTCGTTTATGGCAGTTTCCGCAGCTTCATAAGCCGCCTTTATGTCAGCGCATTTCTTTCGCAGCGATGCCGCGTATATCTCGGCATTCTCACCGTTCTCAAAGCGCAGTCTGCCGCGGAGCTCCGCAAGCTGACGCCCAAGCTCCTCAAGCCTTGTATCGGAAGCCGCTTTTTTCGCGGTAAGCTCAGTGATATCGGCGCTTAGTCGGCTGATGAGCTGCTCCGACTGAGGTATGAGCTTTTCAAGCTCCGCTTTATGGAGAGCCTTTTGGTTTTCCTCGGCTATTTTCGCGGAAATATCCGTAATTTTCGCATTCAGCAGGGTTCGCTCCGAAGCTATCTTCTCACGTACATCGGCAAAGGCGACTCCAGCCAATACCTCTGCGGCTTTCTTCTCAGCGTCCGCTAGAAGCCGCTTCACACCGCCGTCAAGGGTATCCCTGCGGCTGCGTAGCTCCGTTATTTTGCGGTCAGTGTCCGCAACAGCCGCCATAACGCCTGTTTGCTGCTTTTCTGCGGACTCCGTTTCGTGCCCAAGCCTTTCGCGCTCGGCTATGAGCTTGTCCGCCTCTGTCAGCTTCTTTTCCAGCTCGTTGAGCTGCTCGATACTGCTTTGCAGCTCTATTGCGCAGCGCTCTGCGGCTTCTGCCATATCGCAGCCAAGAAGCTCCCTCACCTGAGCTGTCAATGTCTTTTCCAGCTCCTCCGCCTTTGCTTTTACGGCAGAAGCTTCAGCGCTGCGCTTTTCTGCGAAGCTCCGCGCCTGTTCAAGCTGCTTTTTCAGCTTTTCCAGCTCCGCCTCTGTGGGGGCATTGGTACATTTTTTCGCAGGGACAGGGTGCTCACGGGAGCCGCAAACAGGGCAGGGCTCGCCGTCACGGAGCTGCTCTGCAAGAACACCTGCACGGTCATCAAGAAAGGCTCTGTAGCCCTGCTCGTATCCGGCTGCAAGTCGGCTCGCCTTTTCTGCGGCTTCGCTGTACAGCTCCGCCGCCTCCTCGTATTCGCTGCCGCGTTTCTCGCTCTCGGTTATATCCGCGGACAGCTTTCTCAGCTGAGCACTTCTGCTTTTCAGGTTCTCCTCGCTGCGCAGCAGCTTCTCCTTTTCCGCACCGCAGCTCTCAAGCTCGCTGCGGCGCTTTTTCAGCTCCGATATCTCTTTCGTCAGCAGCTCGCACTGCTTTACCAGTCGGTCATGCTCGAAGCTCTGCTCCTTCAGCTCGGCGGCTGCCCTTTTCAGCTCGTTGCTGCTGTTTTCGTATTCTGTTATCTGCTCCGCCAGCTTGTACAGCTCGTCGCTGCGTCGGCTCAGCTTCTCGCGCTCCGCGTCCAGCTTCGCCTTGTTCTCGCCTGTGCCGCCGAGAGCTGAAAGCTCCGCTTTCAGCGTTTCCAGCCGCTTCTCCGAAGCGGCTTTCTCGGCGGCGGCGCTGTCAAGCTCTGATACTGCATTGCTGAGGGACTTCTTCTCCTCGGCAAGCAACCGCTCCTGCTCCGCCGCGCGTTCATATTCTTCCCTTTCAGCTTCTACAGCCGCCAGCTCCGCCATAAGCTCAGTCACCTTTGGCTGACGGGCTTTCTCTGTTTCGTATTTGTCCGCAAGGAGCTTCTGTCGCTGCTGTGCTTCGTGAAGCTCCTTTGAGGTGCGGTCGCGGTCAGCTTCTATACGCGATTTTTCCTCTGCCTTTGCAAGCCTTGCGCTGACGGCTTCAAGGCTCTTGTCAAGCTCCTCGCTCTCAAGCTCATAGACCTCGGTCTGAGCTTTATCGCGGCTGATAAGCTTGTCCATTACGTCGGTGATGTACTCCAAAGGCGGCATTTCCTCGCGGAGCTTTTCCACCTCGGGAGCAAGCTCGTCGTCCTCGGCGCAGACTATGCCCTCGATGTACTGCTTCAAGCCCTCGCGCAGCCTGTCGCAGCCGCTTTTCAGTGTACTGCTCTCGACTCTCAGTGCCTCCTGCAAGGTCTGATAGTTCTTGGTCTTGAAGATATGACGCAGTATCTCGCGGCGCTGTGTGGTGTCCTCGGTTATGAGCTTCATGAAATCGCCCTGTGCTATCATGGCTATCTGCTTGAACTGCTTTTCACTGAGCCCTATGACCTCGGCAACTGCTGCGTCAACGTCCCTTTTGCCCGAAACTGCCCTGCCGTCGGGATATGTAAAAACGGCATTTGCAGGCTGCTGTGCAACACCGCCGCCGCGCTTCGCCTGTCGGGTATAGGACGGGTTGCGGTTTATGGTATAGCGCTTGCCTGCGTAGTCGAAAACCAGCTCCACATAGGTAGGAGTATCCAGCGAAGCGTACTTCGAGCGCAGCATACTGTCATCGTCGCGGTTCACGCCGCTGGCACTGCCGTACAGCGCATAGGTTATGGCGTCGAATATGGTGGTCTTGCCTGCTCCCGTATCGCCTGTGATAAGGTAAAGTCCGCTGTTTCCGAGAGCTTCAAGGTCAAGTACAGTCTTTTCGGCATATGGTCCGAAGCCTGACATTTCAAGTTTTATCGGTCTCATGCTTCTTCCTCCCATATCTTCTCTATCAGCGACTGCACAAGCTCACGCTGCTGCTCCGACATCTCGCCGCCGTTAGCAAGCTTGTAGAACTCCTCGAAAAGCTCGATAGGCAGCCTGTTGTCGGCGTCTGCTGTCTCGATACTGCCGTGGGAGCTCCTCGTGCGGCGGTTATCATATTCAAGGCTCATTATATTTGGATATACGCCGCGAAGCCGTCCCATAGCCTCGGGGATATCCTCCTCGTCGGTTAGCACTGCGTGGATATAGTCCTTGCTGTCCCCCTGAGAGCTGCACTCTTTTGAGCAGATGTAGTCGAAACCGCCCCTTACAACGCGCATATCATGCATAGGCTCAAGAGGGACTGTTCTTACGGTGATATCGCCCTTTTTGCCGAAGTCCACAACCGTTACGGACTTCTCCTGAGCTGCCTCGGAAAATGAATATTTCAGCGGAGTTCCGCAGTAGCGTATCTTCTCGCTGCCTACATTCTGAGGACTGTGGATATGTCCCAGCGCAACATAGTCGAAGCCGTCAAAAGCAGAGCTGTCCACGTTGTCTGTGCCGCCTACAGATATCTCCTCGGAGTCGCTTTTCTGAGCTCCCGTAACGAACTGGTGGGTTATGAGGATATTGCGCCGCGAAAAGTCCGCATTCATAGCGTCAACTGCGGTATTCACGGCGTCGGTGTAGGTCTCTATTTCAGTATCAGGGAAGAACCTTCTTACGCTGACGGGCTTGATGAAGGGAAGCATATACACGCCGAAGTCTCCGTACTCGTCGCTTAATATAGTAGGTACGATATTTCCGTCGTAGACAGGCGACATATGTATTCCGCTTTTTTCCATGATATGTGAGCCGAAGGCTATGCGCTCCGCAGAATCATGGTTGCCGCTGATAACAAAGATATGCTTTGTCTGCTCCGCCGCCTTTGTGAGAAAGTCGTCAAAAAGCCGCACAGCCTCCGCAGAGGGCACGGGCTTGTCATAGATATCTCCTGCAATAACGATGATATCGGGGCGCTCCTCTGATATTATGCTGTATATCTCACGGAGAATGAACTCCTGATCCTCAATAAGCGAAAATTCATTCAGTCTCTTGCCAAGATGAAGATCTGATAAATGGATAAGCCTCATACGTACCTCCCTTTTTCACATTTGCAAGGCTGACGTCCCCTGCATATCTTACAATTATTATATACTGATTGCAGTATATTGTCAATTGAATAAAACTAAAATCCACGTCCCCAGAGCATACACATTCATTCTCAAAAACTGTAACCAAACTGTAATAATTAGCCGAAGAGGATAAAAACAAGCTATACGTTGAATCCAGAGTTCCCTAAACTATTTAAAAGGTTCATATGAACTTATTTTTGCCATATTATCTTCTGTGCATTATGCATAAATGCAAGTTTACATCTATACGGGCTGTAATGATTTGTGGCATATTGACAAAGCCATAAAAATAATATATAATACTATCATGCGGTCGAGATAAGTCGAACGCTGTAAAACAAGTGCTCCGCATAAGCACATTTTCAGTATGATATGGAGGTTTATATGTTCAACAAGCTCAATCTAATGGCTATGTCATTTGATGACATGAACTGGGGCGTGATCATCCCCGCAGGTATTGGCATAATCGTTTTGCTGATAATTATTTTCACAGGTTACATAAAGGCTCCCCCGGACACTGCGTACATCATCTCAGGTCTGAGGAAGAAGATCATAATCGGTAAGGCAAGTATCCGCATTCCTTTCTTCGAGCGTGTGGATAAGCTGAAATTACAGCTTATCGCCGTTGACGTAAAGACTTCAAGCGCTGTTCCTACTGCGGACTACATCAACATCAACGTTGACGCTAACGTAAACGTTAAGGTCAGCAGCGATCCTCAGCTCATCAAGCTGGGCGCTGAGAACTTCCTTAACAAGGACACAGCTTATGTTGCAAAGGTTGCAAGAGAGGTTCTTGAAGGTAATATGCGTGAGATCGTTGGTCAGATGTCTCTCGAGGCTATGGTCAACGACCGTAAGGCTTTCGCTGAGAAGGTTCAGGAAAACGCAGCTCCAGACCTGAACAGAATGGGACTTGAAATAGTTTCATTCAACGTTCAGAACTTTACCGACGACCAGAACCTTATCGAGAATCTCGGTATCGACAACACCACAAAGATCCAGAAGAAGGCTGCTATCGCAAGAGCTGAGTCCGAAAAGGAGATCGAGATCGCCAAGGCTCAGGCTAAGAAAGAAGCCAACGACGCTAAGATACTCGCTGAGACCGAGATCGCTCAGAAGAACAACGAACTGGCTATCCGTCAGGCTGAACTCAAAAAAGAAGCTGATACACAGCTCGCTATCGCTGACGCTGCTTACGAGATCCAGAAGGAAGAGCAGCGTAAGTCAATCGAGGTTTCAAAGGCTAACGCTAATATCGCTGCTTCCGAAAAGGACGTTGAGCTCAAGGCTCGCGAGGCAGAGGTAACAGAGAAGGCTCTCGAAGCTCAGATCAAGAAGAAGGCTGAGGCTGACCGCTACAAGGCTCAGCAGGAAGCCGACGCTAAGCTCTATCAGCTCAAGAAAGAGGCTGAAGCCGATCGTTTCCAGCGTGAGCAGGAGGCTGAGGCTCAGAAGGCTGAGGCCGAAGCTCAGAAGTACGCTAAAATGCAGGAGGCTGAAGGTATCGCTGCTGTAGGTAAGGCTGAGGCGGACGCAATCCGCGCAAAAGGTCTTGCTGAGGCTGAGGGTATCAACGCTAAGGCTGAGGCTATGAAGAAGTACGGCGAGGCTGCTGTGCTTGAAATGTACTTCAAGGCTCTCCCAGAAGTTGTTAAGAACGCCGCTACGCCTCTGTCGCAGGTCGACAAGATCACAATGTACGGCGAAGGCAATTCCAGCAAGCTGGTTGGCGACATCATCGACTCCACCACAAGGATCACCGATGGTCTTACAGCGTCTACAGGCGTTGACATCAGAGCTCTGCTGGCTGGATTCCTCGGCGGCAAGATGGCTGCTCCAAAGGGTGCTGCTCCCGCAGCTCCAGCACAGGACAGCTCAGATAACGGCGAGTACGTATACAGCTACGACGAAAACAGAGACGCTCAGGATTACACCGACGACGAGGATACTCAGTACTATACTGATACAAACTCTGAGTTTGACGGTGAAGATACACCGGAGCAGTAAAATAACATTATTTCCCCCGATGATATGCGGTCATCGGGGGTTTTTGTCGTACTGACGTATTATGCCCTAAATCCAGCCGTTCTTATACTAACAATCGCTCTTTCCATATTGCGCAAAATTTGGTTGGTCACTTTGTATAGTTTTCACAAAGTTATACAAAAAGCATTTACAAAATACGGCATATAGATTATAATGGTATTAGCACAATAGATAAACGCATGAAAAAGACAGCAATATTTGGTCAACACCATTGCTAAAACGAGCCTCAGAGGGGGGGCGACACAAATGATAAAACATCTTTCGGGTGACTTTGAGACCGTTGAGTATGACACTCAAAAATATGCCATGCTCTATGATAATGTCCAGAATGAAGAGTACCCCGTACACTGGCATAACGCAGTCGAACTCATTATGCCTATCAAAAATGAATATACCGTAACTGTAAACGCTATGGACTATCTCGTACCCGAGAATGATGTTCTCATCATTCCGCCCGGCGAGCTCCACAGTATGCCTGCTATCCCCGGAAGACGCATAATCTTCCAGTGCGATAACAGTATACTCGGCGAGATATCCGCTCTCGAGCCTGTTATGCGTTCGCTGAATGTACCTGTCCTTATCAACGGTGATATGGATAAGGAGCTTCACGTACTGGCTAAAAAGACCATGCTGGATATCCTGTCGCTGTATAACTCAAAGTCCGAGCTGGCTGACGTTAAGATATACGTCAAGGTCATCGAGCTGTTTATGGCACTCCGCGAATATCAGCTGGAGCAGCAGAAGATAGTTATGGACTGCGACGACGAGAAGATAGACGAGTACAGTGAAAAGTTCGGTACAGTTCTCAAGTATATCGACAATAACTTCATGTACGATATCACTCTGGAACAGCTTGCCGACGTTGCAGGCTACAGCAAATACCATTTCTCGCGTATATTCAAGCAGTATAACTCAATGTCATACTTGCAGTACATAAATGCAAGACGTACCAAGGCAGCAGAGCTTCTCCTGCTCGACCCGAGCATACCTATTACGGAAGTGGCTATGCGTTCGGGCTTCAAGAGCCTGACCACCTTCAACCGTATCTTCAAGGAGATAAAGCACTGTACGCCTACGGACTTCAAAAAGCTGTATGCACTAAGGTAAAAACAGACCGCACATCAATTGATGTGCGGTTTTTATTTTATTTCCTTTATTCTATTCCGTTAATAATATTGTATACGTCCTTTATCTTCTCTGTATCACGGAGTCTGTAGATCCTTGTGTCATAGCCATGACCATTGTAGTGAGCAGGCGAGTAAATTGCGATATATCTCATATCATTGGAAACGGATATATCCTTTTCAACGCTATCGCTGCTTGCTATCATAAGGAATGAGCTGCCGAACAGTTCTTCAAACTCAGGTGAGCCATAGCCCTTCCACATATCGGGAACAAGGTCTTCGTCCTTCAGCTCATATGTCTCAAAGAAGCTGATCAACTGCTTTCGCTGCTCAGGTGTCAGTTTATCATTTTTCACATGTTCACCGTCCATGTAATTAAGGATAAACTCATTGCTGTCATCTTTAACAACGTCAAGGATATCCTTTTCTGTGCCCAATGCAGGATTGATAAACTGCTCTTCCTCGATATCCACATCTCTGAATCCAAGGTCAGAACCGAATACCTCTGCAAGCTCGGCACAGATAGCCTTATTATCGCACTTGTAGAACTTCCAGTCATCATCGGTGATATTGCCGTTTTCGTCGTATGTTCTGCTGTAAATGCAGGCAATATCGGGATATCCCACGGAAATAACGTCAACACTTGAACCGTTATTGCAGGTAATGGTAAAGTTGTTTCTGTTAGGAGTGATTATCCAGCCGAAATACTCGCCTCTGCCGTCAAATTCATACCATGTCTGAGAATCAAATATACTGCATATATCGTTTCGCTGTGCAGCTGTCATTTGAACATTTTCGATAGCAAAAGGAGCTGCAAGGAAAGACTGTGAGAGAATATCCGCAAATGGCGAATCTTCGCATTTGCTAAGCCCCTTTTCGAGCGGCTCGTTATTCAATACCGCCTGCAGGCCTCTGTCAAAGGCTTCATAATCAACACGGTAAAGCTGTACGGATTCGGGTTCAAGGACTTCTCCGTATCCTTTCACATTGGTAACCTTTTGTACGTTATAAACTGCATATCCTATCTCCATAACGGCAAGACCGTATATTTTATCCTCGCTTCTCCATTCAAGACTATGAAGATTCATTTGTGATCGATTCTTCTCTTCTTCTGAAAGCTGGTCATCAGATATCTCTTCGCCCCAGTTGAAGTTATTAAGGAAATCGGAAAGATTTGCACGGACATCATCTGAAAGCTCACCGTATTTTGCGTCATTTGCATTAAGAATATAATCGAGCTTACTGAAATCACCGAATGGTGTTGGAGCGTCTGCCTGAGCGAGTATTTCCTGTACTCCCCTGTCAAAGGCATCTAAGTCTATCTTGTAGCACTTGCTGCTTATATTCTCCATAGCGCCTGACTCAAAGCCCATCATGCTCTCCTGATAGGTCACAAAGCCGTCAACAGAAATATAGATATCGCAATCAACCGGCGGTGTATCGCCTCTTGTCCACTTGATATGGTATACCTTTGCGTCCTGCTCTTCCGTTCTTGTCTCGTATTCTGTCAGCTCCTCGCCCCAGTTGAACTTATTGAGGAAGTCAGACAGCTTCGCATATGTCTCTGCTGAGTATCTGCCGTATTTTCCGTCGCCTGCGTCGAAACTGTAATCAAATTCGCTGAAATCTCCGAAGGGACAGCTTCTGCACTCTGTTCCTGAGACTTCGCTGCCTGACATCTGAGTGCTATTCTGTCTGTGAAGCAGGAAGCCTGTAGTTCCGATTCCGCCCACAAGCACTGCACAGGCGGCAATAGCGCTGATAGTGCGGACTATGTTTCTTCTCGGATCAACGCGCTCAGCGGAGCTTACTACGTCGATGTATCCGTCATTATCCGTATTTACATGATTCTTTTCCGCAAGCTCGGCGGCGCTTATGATGCGCTGCTTCATATCCTCGGGCATTCTTATCTTGTCTGCCGCATTTTTAAGCTTTTTATCCATATTACATATACTCCTTTCTGTATTTTTCCTTCAGCAGCTTGCGCCCTCTTGACAGGCGCATTTTAGCTGCGGAAAGACTTATTCCCATGATATCCGAAATCTCGTCGAGTTTGTACTGGTCTATATAAAAGAGCATGAGCGGCGTTTTGTACTTTTCGGGGAGCTCCATGAGAGCTTCAAGTATTCCGCTTTCCTCTTTTTCTATAGCATAACCGCAGAGGAGTTCCTCACTTTCGGTCTTGTGTCTTGTTCGATATCTCAGCATATCACGGCATTTATTTGTGGCTACAGTGATGAGCCATGCTTTTTCATGCTCGACGTCGCTGAAATCGGGAGACTTCTGTACATATTTTATAAATGTCTCCTGCACAGCGTCCTCTGCGTCGGCAGTGTTTCTCAGAGAAAGCAGGCATATCCTGTACAGCATATCGCCGTATCTCTCGACCGCCTCGCGAGCGCAGCCGCATTTTTGCATCTTCATCAGCTCCTTTCACTATACACACGCATGGGAGTATAATATGGTCACAAAATATTATATCACTTTTAGATAAAAATGAAAAGACAGTCGATTTGCACCGACTGCCTTTCAGGGGATATTAAAATTTGGAGAAATCTTAATTAAGTGTGCCGACCGCCGATTCTGCGATCGGCACGTTATTATTCAGCTTAGCGATTAAGCACGTGTGTGAACCTGACCGCCTGCAAGTGTCTTGCCGTGTGCCTTAGCCATATCAGAGATGTTTACGTTCTGGTAACCATTCTGTGCGAGCCAAGGAAGAACCTGCTCCATAGCTGCTGCTGTTGTAGCGTAGTTCTCGTGGCAGAGTACGATAGCGCCTTCAAGTGAGCCGTTCTGCGCAGCCTGCTTGATAGTATTTACGATATCGTTTGTGGAAGCGTTGTTCCAGTCCTTAGTATCGATTGCACAGCTGATAAGCGGTACATCATAGAGTGCAGACTGAACTGTTCCGTTGCTCTCGAGGTAAGGAAGTCTCATGAGGTGTGAAGGCTCTGTGCCGATGATGCTCTTGAGCTTGCTGTTGCACTGCTCCCACTCACTTCTGATCTGCTGTGAACCCATCTGACCGAGATGTGGGTGAGTCTGAGTGTGGTTAGCAACTTCCATGCCCTTTGAATACTCATACTTGATCTGCTCATTTGTCTTAATCCAGCTTCCTACGTTGAAGAAAGTAGCTGTCATGTTATTCTCAGCAAGAGCGTTGATGATTCTGTATCCGGGATCGCTTGTTGACTGAGCGCTTGCACCGTCGTCGAATGAGATAGCACAGAGCTTCTTGCTTGTGTCAACCTTTGTACCTGTCTGACCTGTCTGACCTGTCTGTCCTGTCTGTCCTGTCTGACCAGTGCTGCCGCCGTTTGTTACATTAAGTGTGAGCTTAGATACGTTAGCCTTACCGCTGCTCTCCCAACCTTCTACGTTGAGTGCAACTTCTGTGAGGTTACCGATATCCCAACCAGCGTCTGCCCAAGCCTTGAAGTGATCTGATACTGTGATAGAACCAGATGTTCTCTTAGACTTACGAACGCTGAAGTACTGCTTGAAGTTTCTTGACTGATTGTCAAGGATTGTAGGACCATAGTGGTCGAGTGTGAAGATCTCGTACTGAGCACCGTCGATAGTAACGGTCTTGCTGCCGCCCTGTGGCTGTGGGCACCAGTTTACCCAGTCCTCAATGATGTAGTACTCTACGAGAGGATCTGTCATCCAGCCGTATACACAGAGTCTTGAGTTACCCTGTGAGCTTGCTGAGTAATCTGCAGCGTAATCAAGAACGATCTTACCGCAGTCTGTAGCCTTCTTTGTACGGTCGAAATCCATACCGCGGCGAGCGAGGAAGTTACCCTTGGAAACCTGAGCGCTCCACTCTGTATCGAATGTACCGCCGTCGCCAAGTGTCATTGAACCGCTTCCGCCTGTATTGTCGAGCCAGATCTCATAGCTGTAGCCATCGCTGTCACCCTTGTGCTGGTTCTGACCGTTGCCTACGCTGAACTTCTGGCCGCTTGCCTGTTTAGGAGCATTAGTTGTTGTAGCCTTTGTAGTTGTAGGCTTAGCTGTTGTAGTAACAAGCTTAGTAGTTGTTGTAGCAGGTGCTGTTACTGTCTTGATATTGTCTGAGTAGCTCTCAGGAAGCTTAGAGATAAGACCTAAGAGGTACTTCTGGATAGCAAGTGCGTCGTTTGCTGTAACGCCGTTGCCAGCCTCGTTAACGTCTGCGTTATAGGAAGCTGTATCCTTGAGTGAGTACTTATTCGGGTTTGCAAGTGACTGCATGATAAGTACAACGTCACCCATATCTACAGTACCGTCTGCGTTTGCGTCGCCCCACTTGGAAACCTTGGAATTAAGAACTTCCTTGAGGTCAGCGGGCTTAGCCGGCTCAGCTGTTGTAGTTGTTACGTTAACAGGAGCCTGTGTTGTAGTTGCAACAGTTGTTGTAACTACCGCCTCCTCATATACAGGAGGATCAATTGTCTTTGTAAGACCAATGATGTCGTTATAGAAATCCTTAGGCTGATAGTTGCTGAATGGAAGCGGTGAACCGCCGTTCTCGCTCTTTCTCCAGCTTCTCTCATCGGTTGTACCCCAGAGAGTTACGCAGGAGATGTTCTTAGCGTGCTTCATAGCAACTTCAAATATCTGCTTGTAAAGCTGGCCCTGATTGCTCTGATTTCTCGTGATATCGAGCTCAGTGATCTGAACGTCAAGACCGAGTGACTCGAACTGCTTGATAGCTGTCTCGAACTCGCTTGCTGAAGGATAGCTTGCTGCAAGGTGAGCCTGCATACCGATACCATCGATATAGTCGCCTTCCTTCATTACGTTCTTAGCCATATTAACGAGGTCGTTTGTCTTCTTGGACATATACTCGTTATAATCGTTGAGGTAAAGCTTTGTCTCAGAAGGAGCATACTGTCTTGCATACTTGAATGCGTTAACTACGAAATCATAGTTGCCTGCGCCGTAAACGTCCTTCCACTTTGAGTAGTTTCTCATTCCGCCGCCGTCGTTCTCGAAGAGCTCGTTACAAACGTCGTATGAGTGAACCTGAAGCTTAGGATAATTGGACTTGAGCTGTGAGAATGTGTTCTTGATCATGCTCTCAAGTCTCTTGTTCATTCTGTCCTTGGAAACGTAGCTGCCGTTCTCCTTGAAGAGCATTTCAGGAGTCTGGCTGTACCATACGAACGTATGACCACGAACACCGATTCCGTTCTGCTCAGCGAACTTGAGGATAGAGTCAGCAGACTGGAGGCTGATATTTACGTTATCGCCGTTTACGCCCTTAACGATAGAATCAGGCTTCATTTCGTTCTCACAGGTGATAGAGTTGTAGTTCTTCTTGATGAACTGCTGAGCCTGTGAGTTGCCGATCTCGTAACCGCTTACGGAAGTACCGAGGCGGAAGTATGGTCCCATGTAATCCTTGAAGCCGTTGCCGCCCTTTTCATACTTATAATCAAGGTTCTGGTGCTTGCGAACACCTGTGTAGTTGCTTGAAGAACCAGTTGAGCCGGTTGAACCTGTGCTGCCAGTGCTGCCTGTTGAGCCTGTGCTGCCTGTTGAGCCGTCAACCTTACCCTGACCGGTCACTACTGAAGACTTCTTGCCGCTCTCGGAAACCTGAACTGCATCTACATAGATGTCGAAGAGGTCGCCTGAGCCCTCAGGAGTCTCGATATAAAGGAGAAGATCTCCGCTGTTGTCAGGAATTGTGAATGATGTATTCTCGAGCTTTGTCCACTTGCCGTTCTCAGCCGTGCACTCAGCGATCTGTGTGTAAGAAGCGCTGTTGCCGTCGCCCTGCTGGAGTGACATCTGGATCGTTGAGCTTCCGCCTGATTTCTGCATAACAGCAGCGCTGAAGCTGTACTTGTTGCCCGGTACGAAAGCGCTTGAATCAAGTGGGATAGCACAGCCGTTCCACTCGTTTGTTCTGCCTGATACTAAGAGTGACTTGCTGCCGTCATAGTAGTTGGATGAATCTGTAGTAACAGTTGCATCTCCTCTGCCGGTCCAGTCGCCTGCGCCGCTCTCGAATGTGCTTGTGAAGTAGTTGCCGTTGCTGTCAGCCTTTACAGTCTGAGTAGGAGTTGTTGATCCTGTTGAACCTGTAGAGCCTGTTGAGCCTGTGCCGTTCTCATAAACAGCAAGCTTCTTTACGTTAGCTGAACCGTTTGAACGGTAGCCTTCGATATTAAGTGAAACCTCATACAGTGTACCGCTCATATCGAGACCTGCCTTTGACCAAGCGTCAAAGTGCTTGCCTACGTGGATAGTACCCTGCATATAGTTTGTTGTATTATTTCTTGAACCGCTTGTCTGACGGATGCTCCAGTACTGAGGGAATGTAGCAGTACCGTCAAGTGATGGCTGATTGTAACGCATTGTCTTAGCAATGTCGTATGTGTTTCCGTCGAGGGTTACAGTACCCTTTCTCTCAGCCTGATCTCCGGGTGGACGCCAGTCGCCCCAGCCTTCTACGATATAGTACTCCATAAGAGGATTTCTTGTCCAGCCGTATACGCACATATACGAATTTCCTCTTGGTGTGTACTCGACATCATAAGTAAGAGTGATATCAGAACCTATCTGATTGTATCTCTGCTTTTTGCTGTCGTAGTTCTTGCCCATACGTGCAAGGAAGTTTTCGATGTTGCTCCATGAGCAGGTGAAAGAACCTGCGCCGGGGTTCATGGAAACCTGTCCCTGACCGTTCTGATTCCACATTTCGTAATCGAATCCGCCGATATTGCCTCTGGTCTGCTGATCAGCAGCATTTACAGCAGCGGGGATCGAAGGTACACTTGAAGCAACCATCATAGCTGTTAAGCTTGCACTGACGATCTTCTTGAATGTGCCTTTTCTCATGTTGATCATTCCTCACTTTCTAAAATTGATAAACCTAAAAAATGATTTTTCCCTTTTCTCGCTAAGTCAAAGCGCTGAGACACTATTTTGTCTCACGTCCCTCCTTTTCCTCAGCTTCTGTTATCATTTTATTACATTTCTGTGAACTATTCAAGTCAATTCTTGCTAAGAATTTTTTGCCTTGCTCATTTTTTGCTTTTTTTGTACATTTTCAGTCACGTAATGACGTGTTTTTTAGACATTATTGTTTTTTAGCTATTTATTGGCATTATCTAATGTTCGAAATGTGCTTTCCGGTATCACTTTTATGTCACATTATTATTATAATATAACCATTATAATTGGTTGGAATTATCGCACCCTGTTTAAACTCGCTGTAAATCAGCTTTATGCACAAACAATGTGGTAATTTCATGTCACTTCCTACAAAAATTTTTTCGTACACTGAATTTTTACATATTCAACTTTATTTTTACGACAAATGTGCTATAATATTAATTAATGGCTCCGTTTATTTCATTTCTAAACAAAAGAGGGGATTTCATGGATAAAAACAGAACTAAAAAAATAGTTGTTGTAGTCTCGGGACTTGATGAAGAATACCAGCATAACGTTTTCAAGGGTATCAGCACCTATGCCTACAGCAATAATGTGAATGTCTCCTATGTTGCAGGCTTCGGAGGAATGGTCGGCAGTGCCACCTTTGACATCGGCGAGAGCAGTATCTACAATCTCATTGATTATACCCGATTCGACGGCGCTATCCTGATGACCAACACCTTCGGCGATACCGAACTTAGAAACAGCATTTTCAGAAATGTCCTCGACGCAGGTATCCCTGCCGTTGTTTTCGAGAACCATGAAAATTCGGATTTCTATGATATAAGCATCGACAACTTCGGTGTTATGAAGAAGCTCGTGAACCATATCATTAAGGACCACGGCGCAAAAACAATAAACTATGTTTCGGGACCTCTCGGCAACCCTGACGGAAAATCCCGATATGACGCCTTTGTCAGCGCTATGGAGGAAAACGGTCTCACCGTTGACCAGAAGCGCGTATTCTACGGCGATTTCAAGAGCTATGACGGCAAAATGGCTGTAGACGCCTTTGTGGAATCTGGACTCCCCCTCCCCGACGCATTCATTTGTGCAAACGACAGTATGGCTCTCACAGTGGCTTCGTCGCTGGAAAAGCTCGGACACAAGATACCGGGCGATATAATGGTAACGGGCTTTGACAATACATTCAGCGCCCGTAACTCCAGCCCCGCTATCACATCGGTAAAATGTCCTCTTTATGATGTGGGATATAAGTCCGTGGAGATACTTTCCAACGTCATCGACGGTATCCCCCAGCCAAAGAGCACTATCCTCGACGCCGAGCCTGCTCTCAGCGAAAGCTGCGGCTGCAAATGCTCTGGCACAGACGAGCTGGTGGAGTACAAGAAGGTAACTTACCGCAAATCCGAGGATACCAATAACAATATCCACATGATAAACCGCCTGACGGCTGGTCTTGCAGAAGCTTTCACAGCCGACCAGTACTTCGACGTCATCAACAACCTTATCGGCGAGCTGGAATGTGAAAAATTCACCCTCTGTCTCAGCGAGGACTGGCAGGACGATTACAGCTCCGAAAGCATTCCCGAGACCAATGAATATTACTCGGAATGCATGAGTGCACCGCTTATCTGGGACAAGGGCGAGCGCAGAAAGGTAGAATGCTTCCACAGCAACGAAATGTTCCCCGAGGGCTTCGAGGAGCGCGGCTGCGTGAACTACTTCCTGCCCCTGCATTACAGCGACCGCTGTCTCGGCTATTACATATTCACGAACAGCGAATTCCCGACATACAGTCTCCTCTGCCATACGCTGACCATGATACTCAGCAACTCGCTGGAAAATATCCGCAAGCTCTTCCACCTCAACAAGGTCAACGCCGAGCTGAAGCGCCTTTACGTCATTGATCCACTTTGCAACATCTACAACAGAAACGGCTTCTATAACCATGCAGACGATATCTTCAACAAGTGTGTTGCCGAGGGCAGGCAGATAATGATAAGCTTCATCGACATGGACGGTCTCAAGTTCATCAACGACAACTACGGTCATAACGAGGGCGACTTCGCTATACAGCGCCTTGCAAATACTATCAGCAGCTGCTGCGGTCAGGGCTGTATCTGCGCACGATTCGGCGGCGACGAGTTCGTTTACTTTGATCCAAATGCAGGCAGCAGCGCCGCAGATTCGCTCAGCAGGAAGATAACCAAGTCCCTTGAAAGTCTCAATAAGCTTATCCAGAAGCCCTATGCTATTTCCGCAAGTATCGGCAGCGTTATCACCGTTGCGCAGAAAGATGACACGCTTTTCAGCGTAATAAAAATGGCTGACGATAAGATGTACGAGGTCAAAAAAGAGAAAAAAGCCGCAAGAAAATCCGAAAAGGTATAAAAAAAGCCATGAAGCGAAAAACGGGTACTAATAAAGAAGTTTTAATTCTTTGAAGATAAGGTTGCGTAACCAAACGGTTACGCAGCCTTTCTCTTTTTGTCGTACTTCATACTGTCAGCAATGGCAGTCGTTACGGCAACGTCAAAACGGTAGTGAATCTCAATCTGCTGAGTACGATGTCCACTGCTCTTGTCAGGAGCATGAATGACGATCTTCTCGATAAGCTCGTGCATGATCTCAGGGGTAAGCTCCGTGATATGCTCATACTTCCGTACAGCCTGAATGAAGGCATTCACATCGGCTGACTTCTGCTCCGCTGTTTCAATGTAGGCGGTCAGCTCGGCAACGTTTGCTCTGAGCTTCTTCTGCTCGTCCTCATATCCAGCTGACATCATAGCAAAGCGTTCATCGGAAATCTTGCCTGATACATTGTCCTCATAAAGCCTAGTGAACAGTTTATCAAGTTCAGCGATACGCTTTTCAGCCTGCTTCATGGCTTTCTTTGCCTTTGCAAGCTCCGAGGACTGCTTCTGAACGGAGTTATCCATAGCTGCCAGAATAAACTCGTCCTCGTTATCCTTGACAAAGGAACCCATCTTGTTAAGCTCACCAAGGACAATCTTTTTCAGAACTATTGTCCTGATGAAATGAGCTGAACAGGCATCTTTGTCTGAGGAGTATGTCGAGCATTTCAAATGCTCCTGATCTTCTGTCAGACTTGTGGCACGGCAGAGGTACATTTTCTTCCCACAGTCAGCGCAGTAACAGATACCCGAAAACGGGTTGACTTCTTCATGTTTTGTCGGTCTGTGCTTATGTTTGCGAAGCTCCTGTACCAAGTCAAACTGCTCTTGTGTTACGATAGGCTCGTGGGTATTCTCAAAGACGAGCCAGTCCTCTTTCGGATTATCTACACGCTTTTTATTCTTGTAAGACTTCACATGAGTGCGAAAGTTGACCGTGTGTCCGCAGTATTCAGCTTTTTCGAGAATATGGGCAATGGTTTCACTGCCCCAACGATGCAGCTTGGCATTTTTGTGACCATTATCTCGTCCCTGCGATAGGGCGTAGGCGGTCGGAGTTGGGATACCTTCCTGAGTCAGAATACGGGCAATCTTAGACGGACCATATCCTTCAATGCAAAGGCGGAAGATTTTCCGAACAACCTCTGCGGCTTCTTCGTCGATTGCCCACAGATTTTTATCCGTTTCCGAGTGTTTGTAGCCGTATATTGGATTGGAAAGATGTTTTCCCGACTGTCCCTTAGCCTTGAAAACGGCTCTGATTTTCTTCGACGTATCCCTGGCAAACCAATCATTAAAAATGTTCTTGAAAGCCATCAGCTCGTTTTCGGATTTGAACGTATCCACACCGTCATTGATTGCAATGTAGCGGACATCATAATCAGGAAATATGATCTCGATGTATTCGCCTGTTTTCAGATAGTCACGACCTAAGCGGCTTAAATCCTTAGTGATAACAGTTCCGACCTTTCCGGCTTCAACATCAGCCATCATAGCCTTGAAGCCGTCACGTTCAAAAGTAGTGCCGCTGACACCATCGTCAACGTAGTATACTGTATTTGTAAAGCCATTATCATCGGCGTACTTCTTGAGGATAGCCTTCTGATTGGTGATGCTGTTGCTCTCACCCTGTAACATATCGTCCTGCGAAAGACGACAATACAATGCTGTGATCTTGTCTGCCATAATTAACCTCTCTTTCCGACAGATACAGCAAGCTATGTTATCATTATAGCGCGCATTGGAAAATGATTCAATGCGCCGATATTCCAAAGTTACACAGCCTGCTTCTCAGGTTCTTGTCCGGATTCACCGAGGAGTTTTTCACTCTCCCGGATGATAAGCCTTTTCACAATATCCGAAAGGCTTTCCTTTGAAGCAGGGTTGAACACGGTGGTTACCGTGTAAAGGGTATGTCCAATTTTGTATTCGGACGTTGCATTAAAAGTTGTCTCTGCCTTTTCTCTTTCTACGACAGTAGTGTTGTTATTCATAGCGATCTTTCCTTTGCATTTATATCTCTAAGCATTGGTGAGGGCATCGCTTTATCTCTCTTACCCTCTATGCAGCCGCAAGGTCGGAACATCTTCCTTTCAGCCGATCGAGTATTTTGCGACTATAACAATTATAGCGCGCACTGATACTAAAAGTCCAGATTCATTGCGCACGAACTTTAGGTTGAATTTCATTTTTCCCCAGTGAATTTTTCACTAGAAAAATGAAAAAAGCACCAAGTCCATAAAACTTGATGCTTGAAAAGGTTTTATAGTGCTTTTTCCAGTTTCAGCAGCTTGATCTTTCTATGCAGACCACCAGCGTATCCGGTCAGGCTACCGTTTGCTCCGACTACTCTGTGACACGGGATAATGATCGAAATGGGATTATGCCCGACAGCACCGCCAACAGCCTGAGCTGACATACGCTCGATACCTTTCTGCTCTGCGATGATATTTGCGATCTCGCCGTAGGTCATGGTTTGCCCGTATGGTATCGTGAGCAGTATCTCATAGACAGCTTTGCGGAACGGAGTTGCAGTCAAACTTATAGGCGGAGTAAAGTCGGGAGCTTTGCCGCCGAAATATGTATTGAGCCATTTGATAACCTGCGTGAATATCGGCAACTCTTCTTCGGTGCTTTCAGATATGAGCTTATGGGGAAAGTGTTCCTGTCTGTCGAACCATAAGCCGGTTAGTGCTTCGCCGTCGCTGGCGAGAGTAATGCTGCCGAGCTGAGAAGCATATCTGTATGTGTAGATCATGGCTTCATAACCTTTTCAAATCTGAACATACAGCCATCGTCATCGCTGCCCATATCCGGCTTTCCGTATTCATAAGGATCCGGATGCTTGGAGTTGAAGAACTCAACGGCGTGAAAACCGCAGCGATTAATATAAAAATGGATATTGCGTTTCTCGAAATAGGGTGTGCAGGTTTCCCATACTTTTGTGTCATGGTGCAGACGTTCTATCTCAGACCATATCGCCTGACCTATACCCTTGCTTTGTATGCCGACTTTCACAAAAAGAAAACCAAGATGATTATGCTGAGTCTGCTCATCTATTACGACAATAGCTCCACCAACAATATCATCATCGAGTACAGCAGCATAAGCTATCGCCCCGTCGGTGCTGAGAGAGCGATCAATATCTGCTTCAGGGAGTATCTGCATATCAGTCTCACCGTATTCAGCTTCTGCTCCAAGTTGGAATGCTCTCTGCATTTCTTTTTTGTATTCAGCAAGCTCACTACTGTAAACAGGTCGTAATGTTATCATAATGTCCTCGCTTTCAGTAATCGTTTATCTGAAAATAGTATAGAGCATATTTGGCATAAAGTCAATAGAAATTTGTTTAAAAAAAGGCAGTGTCAAAGTGCTTTGATATAACAATGCTTCGCAGGAGCAAAAGCTTTCCCAGCAAGCTCGGTATCCCCGCATTACAATTTTGAAAATTGAATGCTGCGATACATAGCTTGACAGGAGCTTTGCCCCTATGACCCCGACCGAGATAATATGCAAGAACTGATGCTATCCCTTGAACCACAAGTGAGCCAAAATACCGAGCCTGATTGCTCGGAAACAGAGATGCCCCCAAGGGGCAAAAATCCACCTCAGCAAGCACGGCAATTCGTTCCCACGGAAACCCGTGACAACGCCTCGCATTGCTTGCTGAGGGACGCCCCCAATCCCCCGAATCTGAACAGAGAAAAATGCAGCGAAAAATCCACTCTACGGAGCGTGGATTGACGTGTGTTCCGCACTGGTTTATTTGAAAAATAGCTTGCAAAGATATGCTCGCCGATGATACCCTAAGATATGTATGCGGCTATCTGTAATGGGGAAATACAGGTATAGTTATTCATGTAGTTTTCTATGACACAATAGTTTCTGAAATGACCTCAGACTGCCGTTTTTTCATCTTCTGCCAACAGAAGAAACTGTAAATATCATTAAACAGAAATACTGCGAAGCATACGACTACCGAAATATATCGGGTATCTGACAGGCTTGCAAGTATCCAAAGAACGATAAGGACGATATCATTGGCGGCATAAGCTATCGCATAGAATGGATTTCTTCTGAATGTAAGATATACCGCAATGAAGCTCGTTGTGACGGATAGTGTGCTTGGCAGGATATTTGCAGTATGGAATGCCTGCAATATGAAGTAAAATAGTAGCGTTACTAAAGCTGACAGCACGATCATAAATACTGTTTCAGCTTTGCTTATACTCCCGACTGTGACCTCTACTCTGTTTCCGTTGAACGGGTTTCTCAGCCAAGAAATCAGGGCGAATACCGCCATAGGCATCGTCATTCCAAGGTATGTTATCATCTCACCGTAATACGAGAATTTATAGGATATGATACCGTATAGTATGCTGAACATAATAACGAGCACCTGACCGAGCGGATTGCCTTTAGCATTAAGTATCAGGTATGTCACCCCGATTAGCGATGCGCTGAGTATCAGATAATTTGCCCTATCGAACAGGAAAAATGATACGATCACCAATAAGCTTGAAATGCTCCATATCAAGATTTCGGTCATTGAAAAGTATTCTTTCAGTCGTTTTATCATTCTTTTCCCTCCAAAAAAATAAAGCATCTGCATACACATCTTCTAAGACCTAACGATGTGTAAACAAATGCTTCTCGCATATCCTACCCGGTGGCAGTTACAATATTAAATATATTATAGCACAGATACCTTAAAAAGTCAATCTTTGTAACAGCGCATTGCACTGGGAAAAATCCACATTTTGCTGCGCCTTTCACAATAATTATTACAATCATTCCAATATGCTGGACTCCGGTGGTTTTATTGGATATAATGGATTCACGATAAAACTTTTGGAGGTACATAGATATGTTAAAAACACCCGAATTGGCTATGCCGAGAACAAACAATGTCACTACCGTCTGCAACGGAAAGCGAGATGTCTGGACAAACTATGAAGAAGCTAAGGCATACTTTCTTGAACTCATGATGTCCACGGACAGTGAGGAACATGAACGTGCTGAGTGCGTATACATTCAGCTTATGCACGGGCTTAACGAATGCAGCGATGAGGATGAATAAGTAAAACAAGCGGTCAGCCAAAATGGTTGACCGCTTTGTTACGGAGCATAAACGTCCTGCCGTTCAAATTCCCTCATAAACTCCACAAACCTCTGCTGCGGCTTATCGAGCTTTTCATAGTCCTGATAAATAAAAGCGATACTGAATGTCATATCCTCGTCCTCAATCGGCACAAATCGCAGGTCTTTGAACAGATCGGTCATTGGGACAGGAATGTTGATGAGGATACCCTTGTTCTGATTTGCAAGGCTTGTCAGCAGATGATGATCCGCCGAACGGAAAGCGATATTCGGTTCAAAGCCGCATTCCGCTGCCTTGTCCTTTACGATCTGCGGATAATAGGACTGCTCGTCAAGGAGCAGAAACTTCTCGTTTTTCAGTTCGCCGAAGCGCACGCTTTTGCGCTTTGAAAGCGGGTGATCCTTGTGAACGCAGAGCTGTAAGCGATATGTGCGTATCAGCGTGAACTGCGTCTGTCTGCCGTGCCAGTGTTCCGGCTCGATGATAAGCCCTAAATGCGAGGGGCAATCCAGAACATACTGCATGACCTCTCTGTCGGAACAATCGAGAATATCAAACTCATAGTTCGGATACTGCTCCTTGAAGGCATACAGCACATCGGGGAACAGAAAACCAAACAGCATGGGCGAATTGGCAATGGTGACGGTCTTTTTATCATTCAGTATTTCGGTGACCTCACTGCCGGTACGATAGAATTTCCGAACAATAGGCGAAAATCTGTCATACACAAGCTGCCCCTCATCGGTGAGGATACAGCCCTTTGAGGTACGGTGAAACAGCCGGCACCCAAGCTCTGCTTCAAGATTCTGTATACACTTGCTGAGTGCCTGCTGAGAAATAAAGAGAGCCTCCGCCGCCTGCGTGATCGACTTGTATTCGCTTGCTTTTATGAAATATTCGATATGTTTGAATTCCATGTTATCGCCCCCTTCGTCTATTATACAGAATATACGCCACAATGTCAAGTTGTTGCACCGACAAGTTTTTGGTCATTCTCAAACCCTCTGTTCTGTGCTATACTGAAATTACAGCAAGGGAGAAACGCTCCCAACTGAAATCTAAACCTACAATAAGGAGGACACGATCATGACAAACATCGAAAAGGCACTGGCTCTCATCGGCACATTCGCAAGCGGAGATTCCGCAAAGGCGGCAGAACTTCTCGCAGAGGGCTATATCCAGCACAACCTCGCATACGGTACGGGCAGAGGAGCTTTTGTAGGAGCAGTCGATTATCTTGCTTCCGCACCGGTCAAAACCACCGTGAACAACATCAGAGCATTTGAGGACGGCGACAAGGTGTTCCTCCATACTGTATATAATTTTGCAGGTGCAGGTGAACAGGTGGCATTCGACATCTTCCGCTTTGACGCTGAGGGCAAGATCGCAGAGCATTGGGACAACCTCACCGCAAAGGCTGCGCCGAATCCCTCCGGCAGAACACAGACCGACGGCACTATGGAGATCACAGACCACGACAAGACCGAAGTAAACCGTGAGCTTGTGAAAAACTTTCTCTATGATGTGCTGCAGGGCAACAATCCCGCAAAGACACCCGATTATTTTGACGGCGATACCTATATTCAGCACAACACAGGCATCGCTGACGGGCTTTCGGGACTTGGTGCAGCACTTGAATCACTCGGCAGGCAGGGTATCACAATGATCTATGACAAGGTGCATCAGGTACTTGCACAGGGAAATTTCGTCCTTGCGGTATCCGAGGGAACATTCGGCGGTGCGCCGACTGCATACTATGACCTCTGGAGAGTTGAAAACGGCAAAATCGCAGAGCATTGGGACGTTATGGAGACTATCGCTGATAAGTCCACATGGCAGAACGATAACGGCAAGTTCTGATGAGTGCTTATGACTGAAAAAAAGGTGTACTGAAAACTCGGCACACCTTTACTTGCTACCGGATCTCTGGTATAATATAACAAAAACCAAACGGAGGTGTGCTTTATGACAAGCAGAAAATTCATGGAGTTATCCCCTGAGTGGGTACGCAAGCCGCAGAACGTGGCGGTGACCGATGACAGGATCGAGATCATCGCCGAAAGCGGTACCGATCTCTGGCAGAGGACATATTACGGCTTTACAAACGACAATGCGCCGGTATTTCAGGCACAGACCGATGAAAAATACTTCTCTTTCATCGTGAGAACGCAGTTTGAGAGCAAAGACCGCTTCGATCAGTGCGGTGTGGCGATGTACCTTGACAGCGACAACTGGTTCAAGGCATCTATCGAATACGAGGACGAGGCAATACAGCGGCTTGGAAGTGTCGTTACGAACAACGGATATTCCGACTGGGCAACTACCGATATTTCGTCTGATATAAAGGAGATGTGGTATCGTTTCAGCCGCCGTGAGAGCGATTTCTGCATAGAGTGCAGTACGGACGGACAAATGTTCAGACAAATGCGTATCTTTCATATGTTCGCAGGGGCAGACACTATAAAATTCGGCATTTATGCGGCAAGCCCCACAACAGGCTCGTTCAGGGCGACCTTTACCGACATGACGGCGACAGAATGTCAGTGGGGTGCGGACTCCGACTGGAAAGAATAATTTCGCAGATGCTATGATTGCCGGTGATAATATGAAAGCAAAAGATTATCTTACATTTATCGTGGAACAGATACACTCTACCGTTGTTGCGACCGTTGACGAAGAAGGCTTACCCGTGACCTGCGTGATAGATATGATGTACGCCGACGATAACGGTATGTACTTCCTCACAGCAAAGGGAAAGAACTTCTATCAGCGGCTAAAATATAGGGGCTATCTTGCGTTATCGGGCAAAAAGGGCGAGGATACTATGGGCTGTACCGCAGTTTCTGTTCGTGGAAAGGTCAGAGAGATCGGTGCGGATATGATCCCTTTGCTGTTTGAGAAAAATCCGTATATGCTTGAGATATACCCGACCGAGGAAAGCCGTAAGGCTCTGACGGTGTTTCAGATATATGAAGGCATCGGAGAGTGGTTCGACCTTTCTAAGAAACCCATAGAGCGTGACAGTTTCACATTCGGCGGTGCTGCGATCAAAGCAAGCGGATATTTCGTGACGGATAACTGTATCGCCTGCGGTTCTTGCCTGACGGATTGTCCGCAGAGCTGTATCGACCTGAGCGACAAAGCGGTTATCAGGCAGGAAAACTGTCTGCATTGCGGAAACTGCGCGGCGATATGTCCCGTAGGTGCTGTTGTAAAGAGGTGATCGTATGACAAACAAGCTCGATTTTCTGATAAACTATCTTCTTTCCGAAAGAAAAGATGCAGAGAGTATCCGTATTCCAAATGATAATGCAGACAAATTCCGCCTTTACAGAAGCCTTGTGAATATCCGTCCTGCGGTGAAAGCCGATGACAGCTTTCTGCAAGCGGAGGACGAATATCTGCATGAGCTGACCGAGAGCAAGGGCATCACCGATGTTGCAGACTTAACGCCCATAGAGGACGGTATCTATCTTTGGCAGGGAGACATTACAACGCTGAAATGCGGAGCGATCGTCAACGCTGCAAATTCGGGAATGACTGGCTGCTGGCAGCCGTGCCATAGCTGTATCGACAACTGTATCCACACCTTTGCGGGAGTGCGGCTGCGGTACGAATGCGGTCAGATCATGGAAAAGCAGGGACATGAAGAACCTACGGGACAGGCAAAGCTCACGAAAGCCTACAATCTCCCGTGTGATTATGTGATTCACACCGTCGGACCGATCGTGCAGGGACGGCTCACCGAGGAGCATTGCAGACTGCTTGAAAGCTCCTACAAAAGCTGCCTTGATATTGCCGTGCAGAACAGCATCGGCAGTATCGCATTCTGTTGCATCTCCACGGGAGTGTTCGGCTTCCCGCAAAATGAAGCGGCTCAGATCGCTGTCCGCACGGTAAGACAATATCGTCAGAAACACGATATACAGGTGATTTTCAACGTGTTCAAGGAGGACGACCATGAGATATACAAAGGATTACTCGGTTGAGACAGAACGCCTGAGAAAAGAAATACAGACTGTCGATGCTATCGTGATTGGTGCGGGCGCAGGACTTTCCACTGCGGCAGGATTTACCTATTCGGGTGAGCGCTTACAGAAATACTTTGCCGATTTTGTAGCAAAATACGGCTTCAAAGATATGTATTCCGGCGGCTTCTATCCGTTCCCGACACTCGAAGAACAGTGGGCGTACTGGTCACGTTACATATACATTAACCGCTACCTGGACGTGGACAATGGCACATACAAGAAGCTGTTTGAACTTGTGAAAGACAAGGATTATTTCGTGCTGACCACAAATGTCGATCACCAATTCCAAAAGGCAGGCTTCGACAAGAGCCTATTGTTTTACACGCAGGGCGATTACGGCTTGTGGCAGTGCAGTGAGCCGTGCCACCAAAAGACCTACGACAACGAGAAAACGGTCAGGGCAATGTATGAACAGCAGAAGGATATGCGTATTCCCAGCGAGCTGATACCGCACTGTCCCGTCTGCGGCAAGCCCATGAGCATGAACCTTCGGGCAGATGACACCTTTGTAGAGGACGAGGGATGGCACAAAGCCGCCGGGCGTTATCATGAGTTTCTCGATACCCATAACGGACGGCATATCCTGTTCCTTGAACTCGGTGTCGGCATGAACACGCCGGTTATCATCAAATATCCGTTCTGGAAGATGACCTATGCAAACCCGAATGCTGTCTATGCCTGCCTGAACTTCGGTGAAGCCTATGTTCCTGATGAGATCGAGGAACAGAGCATCTGTATCAATGGGGATATTCGGGAAGTGCTGAACAGTATAGCCGAAAAGTAAAAAGTTATAGTTTGAGCTTTGCTCTCCTTAATGAGGGCAAAGCTCTTTTTTGCAAAGTCGTTTGCTTATATAATGATGCCGCTAAACACTAATAACAAAAACCGGCGGATACCTCTTGTGGAAGTTTCCGCCTGTTCTGCTTCATAGCTCGCTGTATAGGTCTTTACATAATAGTTGTTGATAAACTTCTATATGAGTACCGACCTAAAGCTTCATGGCTTTTTTGTTAAAGGCTAAGGTCTGTAAATCACACCTTGCGGAAGCCCACACACTGAACAGCTGCTATGGGATTTCCGAGCTCGTCCTTTATCTCAACATTGTAGCAGCAGATAGTCCTGCCGTCCTTGATAAGCTTAGCCTCGGCGACTATGCGCTCGGTCTTCGGGACTCCGATGAAAGAAGCGTCCACGTTAAGTCCCACAACGCCGGGCTGCTGCCAGTTTGAAGCTACCGCAAAGGCAAAGTCCGCAAGAGTGAAGTAAACTCCGCCCATAACGCCGCCCATAGCGTTTTTGTGGTGGTCGTTGATAACAAGGCTGCACTTTGCGTAATGGTCGTCTATCTCGTCGATGACAGCGCCCATTTCCGTGGCAAAGTGGTCTCCGCCGAATACTTTCTGTACCTTTTCCAGTTTTTCCTGTGAAACCATAGTTTTTTCCTTTCGCAGATAATAATTACACGTAAAAAGCTGAGAGTTATAAAGCCGCCTGCGGCGATATGATTTAATGTGAACGAAGTGAACACAGCAACTTACAGCTCTCAACTAAATCTTGTTTATCAGTTCCAGAATGCGAATATACGCTGTACGTCGTATGCCATTTCAGGATAGCTCAGGTCGTACAAGTCAAAGCGGAACGCCTGATTGAACGCCTGTACTCCTCCCACTATCAGAGCCCACATCGCTGCAAACCACATAAAGCCGAACACAAGATTCTTCTTGATCTTGTCTGTAAGCCTGTCATAGAGGAAGAATATTATCGCAAGCGCTCCCAAGAGGGACTGCCATGAGAAATCCACCATATAGCGCACTGCATAGCCGCTCTCCCATACAGAAGCGATTATTCCGAAGGGTATCAGCAGGCAGGGCACTCCCACATAAAACGCCGTAAGGAGCTTCTTTTTCCTGCCTCGGAGCTGTCTGAGAGCCTTGAATGACAGCAGATACGCAAACATAGGAAGTGCAAGGAAGAACAGTCCCGAGGTATTCCTTGTTGAGGGCAGGTCAGCATAGAAGAAGCCGCCTGCGTTGAGGAACTGAAAATCCGTGCTGATATTCGGGTATTCCATGGAGAATACGGGCGGATTGAACATATAGTTATATATAGGCACAAGTGAAAGCCTGCTGTGGAACTGCGTCCTTGTGAAGTCGTTGATAGTAAGCGAGTACTGTATGCCGAACTCGAATACCGAGCCGAAACGGTCATAGTTGTACCACATCTGCACTGCTCCGATACAGACCATAGGCAGCAGCGCACAAAGGATATAGCGGAACTTCCGCGAGCTGTCCTCGGGCTTTTTGCCCTTTTTGACCGCGCCTGCCGCTCTCGGTACAGCAAGGAGCATGAACGCTCCTGCGGTGATACAGTAAAGCACAAGAGTAGGTCTGCAAAGCACCGCTACGGCAAAAAGCAGTGACGAAACGGCTGTGCGGGAGAGAATAGGCTTCTCTGTACCTATTATGTTGGCGGACAGCATGAAATATACCGCCCATGTCAGCGTCGCAAAGCCTGCCGACATAGCTATCTCGTAGAAATCAGGTCTGCCGATGCTGAACCATATGCCGCTCACCACCTGCAAAATTATAAGTCCTGCTATGGCTATGCCTGTAGGAGTTTTCGGGAAGAGCTTTTTCAGGAACTCCCTGTACAGCTTGGTAAGTCCGATAATGCCGATTATGGCAAACAAAAGCACTGCCATTGAATCAGGGAAGAAATAGCCCGTCAGCTTATGATACGGCAGGAAAAGCAGCACTACAGGCGCAATGCCGTAGTAGCTGTAGTACTCGCCGTCAAAATAAACGTGGTCCCATTGATATTCGAGCCCCGATTTGTCACGGGCGTCGCCTGTATATGGCGTAGGGAACTCATTCAGCTCAGCGCTTGGCTTTTTCAGCAGGCTCGTACTGCCGTTTTCAAAGGCTTCAACAAGCTCCTGAGTCATCTGATTGCCCTTAGGCTGCTTCATTATGTCGATTATGGAGTAGTTGTCAAGCTTTACGAATGTCACTACAACTGCCGCAAGACAGGCGATATCCGTTATGAAAACTGCCGCCAGACGGAAAATGCGCTTGTTTTTGGTAATGCTCTGCTGCATGGTCTTGCTGTTCATCATCAGCTGCCAGAAAACAATACCGAAGATTATGAGAGCCAGTCTCGCCCATGATACGCTCATTGGTATCTGCTGGTTCAAGCCTATGCCCTTTACGGACACAGCTCCGCTGTTAAAGGGCGATACCGATATTTTAAGCTTGCTGACGTCTCCCGAAAGGTGGAGCTGTATGTACTGGGAATGAGGTCTTTTTATAACAGGTCTGCCCTCCGCAATTGCAGGTCTGCACTGCACAGCGCAGGTCTCGTCCATAGCGTCTATAGAGACCTCTGCCGCCTTGGTACGGGTATCGAAATCAAGGTCAACAAAAACATCTGCCACCTCGAAGTTTATATCCTCAAGGGTGAATACCGACGTCCTGTCGCCGCGGACATCAAGCTCGCCTGTTTCGGCACGGAAGTTGGTATCCTTAACATCGGTGCATTCCTCTGCGGAGAAATACACGCTTTTATAGCTGCCGAACCACATACGGAATGTAGGGGCATTGAATACGGTAGCCTCCAGCACAGCCGCAATGAGAACTGCCTTTATTGCCCATACTGCCGAATGATAGCGGCGCTTTTTGTTCATGGTACAGACCAGAGCCGAAATGCCTGCCATAGCTCCGAGAACTGTAAACGCCCCCGAATATGCTCCCATATTGATTATGTGGAGAAACTCCGCAGCCGCTATGAAAGCAAGCACCAGAGCCGCACAGAGAGATACCCTGCGAACCGCGGCAAGCCTTTTGCTTACAAGCTCTTTTCCTGTGATGTCGCTCTTTGTTTCATGCAAAAAGACTGCGGTCACAGCGACAGAGACCGCAAACATTAAAATAAAAAGAAAAGTTTCCATAATATCTCCATTTTTCAGAGCATAGCTCTTATATTCTTGTTGCGAGAAGCTGTGAGTATTTGCCGCGGAACTGTTCAAATCTGTCCTCGTCAATGGCTTCTCTTATCTTCTCGGTAAGAGTATTGTAGAAATAGAGGTTGTGCTGTACGGCAAGTCTGCCTGCAAGCTGCTCGTTTGCCTTGAAAAGATGTCTTATATAGGCACGGCTGAAATTGCGGCAGGTAGGACAGTCGCACTGCTCGTCCACAGGTCGGGGATCTGTCTCATAGCACTTGTTGCCCAGATGCATTATGCCGCTCCATGTGAACACAGTCGCATGACGGGCGTTACGGCTGGGCATTACGCAATCGAACATATCCACTCCCCTTGCAACGGCTTCGATGATATTCGAAGGAGTTCCCACGCCCATGAGGTAACGGGGCTTGTGTACGGGCATATAAGGCTCTACCACGTCGATTATGCGGTACATCTCCTCGGTAGCCTCGCCCACGGCAAGTCCGCCGATAGCATAGCCGTCAAGGTCAAGCTTGGCTATGTCCTCCATATGCTTTATGCGCAGGTCGTCAAATGTGGAGCCCTGATTGATGCCGAAAAGCATCTGGTGCTTGTTTATGGTATCGGGCAGGCTGTTCAGGCGAGCCATTTCCTCCTGACAGCGTATGAGCCAGCGCGTCGTGCGCTCTATGGAAGCCGCTACGTACTTGTACGGGGACGGGTTCTCGATACATTCATCGAACGCCATAGCTATAGTCGAGCCCAGATTCGACTGTATCTGCATACTCTCCTCCGGTCCCATGAAAATGCGGCGTCCGTCGATATGAGAGGCGAAGTAAACGCCCTCCTCCTTTATCTTGCGGAGCTGTGCCAGCGAGAACACCTGAAATCCGCCGCTGTCGGTCAGTATAGGCTTGTCCCAGTTCATGAACTTGTGAAGTCCGCCCATTTGCTTTACAACATGGTCGCCGGGGCGCAGGTGCAGGTGATAGGTATTGCAGAGCTCAACCTGTGTTTTCAGCCCTTTAAGGTCAACGGAGGATATACCGCCCTTGATAGCGGCGGCAGTACCCACGTTCATGAAGCAGGGCGTCTGAAAGGTACCGTGAACTGTCTCGAAAGTACCTCGTCTTGCTTTATTGTCGGTCTTTAAAAGTGTGAACATAGTCGCTCCTCTTAATTTTTTATATCACTATATTACATAAAACGCAAAGTTCAGAGTTGAGAGTGGAGAGCTGAGAGTTAATCTATTTACAGCACTCACACTATTTAGATCCTGTCGCCGCAGGCGAAACCATAACTTTCAACTCTTAACTCTAAACTCTCAACCGATCAAAAATCAGCTTTGCTGATTTTTAATCGAGATCAAATTCCTTGCCTGAATCGGGAGTCCTGTCCTCACGGCGTCCGTAGAAGCCGAGAAGCTCTCCCTTTGTATTTCTGATAGCAAGTATATACATATCCATATTATGCTTCTCGTCGTGCAGTGCGAACACCTTGTTGTTCTTTTTGTCCTCCTTGAACCACTCCACGCTCATGACTACCTTGCTCATCTGCTCATCGTTCATTACCGTTGAAAGAAGCCTGCCTGTAAGCGGCGCTACAGGGGCATAGTAGTTTTCTGCCGCAGGATTATCGTATATCACCCTGTAATCGAGATTGCAAAGGACTATAGGTCCTTCCTCGGAATCAATTATTCCCTTGAAAAAATCATAAAGTTCCATTTCTGCCATTTCTTACTCCTCAAATCAAATATTTATAGTATGCACATACTGTCGCCGAAGCTGAAAAAGCGGTAGCGCTCGGCAACAGCCGTTTTGTATGCGTTCATAGTGTTGTCGTAGCCCATGAATGCCGAAACAAGCATGATGAGCGTACTTTCGGGAAGATGGAAGTTTGTGATAAGTCCATCTATGCACTTGAACTCATAGGACGGGTAAATGAATATGTCTGTGTAGCCCTCGTGCTCGGAGATATCTCCGTAAAAAGTTGCTACGCTCTCTAAAGTTCGGCAGGTCGTCGTACCAACGGCGATAACTCGTCCGCCGTTTTTCTTTGTCTCATTTATCAGGTCAGCAGTCTCCTTTGGGAGATAATAATGCTCGCTGTGCATTTTGTGGTCAAGGACGTTGTCCTCCTTGACGGGACGGAATGTGCCAAGTCCCACGTGAAGCGTCACAAATGCGGTCTTTATGCCCCTTGCGCGGAGGTCGTCCAGCATTTCAGGAGTGAAATGCAGACCTGCCGTAGGTGCCGCCGCAGAGCCCAGCTCCTTGGAATAGACCGTCTGATAGCGCTCGCGGTTCTCCAGCTTTTCCTTTATGTACGGAGGGAGCGGCATCTGTCCCACGTCCTCGAGAGCCGTGAAGAAGTTGCCCTCGCACTCAAACTGAACTATACGGTTGCCGTCATCCTTTACCTCAACTACCTCGGCTACAAGCCTGCCGCCGCCGAATGAGAAGCGTGTTCCCACCTTGGCTTTTTTGCCCGGACGGCAGATTATCTCCCAGCGCTTGTCCCCTTTCTGCTCCAGCAGCAGGAACTCGATAAAGGTCTGGTTGCCTATTTTCTCGCCGTAGAGCCTTGCAGGGATAACTCTGGAGTCGTTCATGACCAGCAAATCACCCTCTTTGAGGTGGTCGCATAGATTATAGAAGTGGTCGTGGGTTATAGCTCCCGTCTTGCGGTCAACGCACATCATTCGGGAGGCGTTTCGAGGCTCTATGGGAGTCTGAGCGATGAGCTCCTCGGGAAGCTCATAGTAAAAATCGGATTTAAGAAGTTCCATTCGGGTTGATATCTCCTTCGATTCAGCTATTAGACGTCAGATTGTAGGGGGCGATGCCTACATCGCCCCGCAAATTATTTGCGTATTTTACAGGCTGATGTGGGGTTCAGCCCCTACAAAGGAACGCCGAGGGCGGCGTTCCCTACTAATTTCTAATTGCTAATTACTCAAAAATTTTCAAGAATGTATTGACAATAGCTGATTTAAGTGCTATTATAGTTACAAGGTAGAGGCGCGGCTGCGAATAGTACCTGTGCACGGGACCACCTGTCCTATGGTGTTCAGCGAAAGGCAATGCCGCCGAAGAGCTGTCTTTGGTAAATTCAGCTCTGGCTGCACACTCAACAGGTTTGCAGCTGTCATCATGCTTTTGATGGAGAGCTATCGGCATATTTCGTTTTGATATGTCAACATTTCTATTATAACGCATGATGAGCCGGTTTGCAACCGGTTTTTGTTATTTTATGGAAAAAATTTTCAAGGAGAGGTAAGTATGAAACAGTACAACGTAGGTATTATAGGCGCAACGGGCATGGTAGGACAGAGATTTGCAACTCTGCTGGAGAACCACCCGTGGTTCAATGTCAAGGTACTTGCAGCTTCACCAAGAAGCGCAGGTCAGACATATGAGCAGGCAGCAGGCAGCCGCTGGAAGATGGCTGTTCCTATGCCCGCAGCTATGAAGGACATGGTCCTCATGGACGCAACAAACGACATCGAGAAGATAGCAGGCATGGTTGATTTCTGCTTCTGTGCCGTTGATATGAAGAAGGACGAGATTAAGGCTCTCGAAGAAGCTTACGCTAAGGCTGAGTGCCCTATCGTTTCCAACAACTCCGCACACAGATTCACACCTGATGTTCCTATGGTAGTGCCTGAGATAAACCCCGAGCACATTGAGATAATCAAGGCTCAGCGCCAGCGTCTCGGCACAAAGAGAGGGTTTATCGCTGTCAAGTCTAACTGCTCTATCCAGAGCTACGTTCCCGCACTTCACCCACTGAGAAAGTTCGGTCTCAAGAACGTTCTGGCTTGTACTTATCAGGCTATCTCAGGCGCAGGCAAGAACTTCGAGACATGGCCTGAAATGGTGGATAACCTTATCCCATACATCGGCGGCGAGGAAGAGAAGTCCGAGCAGGAGCCTCTCAAGGTCTGGGGCGAGATAAAGGGCAATGAGATAGTAAAGGCTGCAGCTCCCAACATCACAACACAGTGTCTCCGTGTTCCTGTTTCAGACGGACACACAGCTGCTGTATTCGTAACATTCGAGAATAAGCCTTCAAAGGAAGAGATCCTCAAGCTCTGGGCTGATTTCAAGGGCGTTCCTCAGGAGCTCCAGCTCCCAAGCGCTCCAAAGCAGTTCATTCACTACTTCGAGGAGAATGACCGTCCGCAGGCTAAGCTGGACAGAAACCTCGAGGGCGGTATGGCTGTTTCTACAGGACGTCTCCGCGAGGATACACAGTACGATTACAAGTTCGTATGCCTTTCACACAATACTCTCAGAGGTGCAGCAGGCGGCGGCGTGCTTCTTGCTGAACTCCTTGCAGCAAAGGGATACTTTGATTAAACGGGGTGCCCCCACGGGCTTCCGCGTTGACGCTTACGGCAACGAATATATTTGTAGGGGCGGATATTATCCGCCCGAGAAAAAAGTCAATTGTAGGGGAGGGCGCCCTCGCCCTCCCGCAATACAACAACAGCAACCTTTCGGGAGCCCGAGGGCAGGCTCCCCTACAGTTCAATACTCAAAATTTGTAACATAATGGGCGAATGCATATAATTATGCATTATGCATTATGAATTATGAATTAGACGAAAGGATTTGAGTCTATGAAGAATACCATTTTCACCGGCGCTGCTGTGGCTATTATAACTCCCATGAACGCCGACGGTTCTATAAACTACGACGAGCTGGGACGTGTTATCGACGACCAGATCGCTAAGGGCACCGACGCTATCGTTATCTGCGGTACTACAGGTGAGTCCGCTACTATGACCGACGACGAGCACCGCGACTGCATCAAGTTCGCTGTTAAGCACACCGCAGGCAGAGTTCCTGTTATCGCAGGCGCAGGCAGCAACGATACTCACTATGCAGTTGAGCTCTCCAAGGAGGCTGAGGCAGCAGGCGCAGACGCTCTGCTCCACGTTACTCCTTACTACAACAAGGCTACTCAGAAGGGACTTATCGCTCACTTCACAGCTATCGCTGACGCGGTAAATATCCCGATAATCCTCTACAATGTTCCAAGCAGAACAGGCTGCAGCTTCGATGTTGCTACCGTTAAGGAGCTTGCTAAGCACAGGAACATCGCTGCTATCAAGGAGGCAAGCGGCAATATCAGCTATGTTGCCAAGCTTGCAGCTGCCTGCGGCGACGATATAGACATCTACAGCGGCAACGACGATATGGTAGTTCCTGTAATGTCACTGGGCGGCAAGGGCGTTATCTCCGTTGCTTCTCACGTTATCCCCAAGGAAATGCACGATATGGTGCAGCTTTGCCTCAATAACAACTTCGCAGAGGCTATGAAGCTCCAGCTCAAGTACCTTGACCTCATCAACGACCTGTTCATCGAGGTAAATCCTATCCCTGTAAAGGAAGCTATGAACATGGTAGGCTGGAACGCAGGTCCATGCCGTCTGCCTCTCTGCGAGATGACCGACGAGCACAAGGCTAAGCTTCAGGCTACACTTGCAAAGCACGGACTTGTCAAATAACTGAACATTATCTTGTAGGGGAGGGCGCCCTCGCCCTCCCACGATATTCTAAGATATTTCGCGGGAGCCCGAGGGCGGGCTCCCCTACATTATATACGGAATTATATTTTAAAGTAAAGGAGAAAGAAAAATGACCAATATCGCTATTTGCGGTGCCAACGGAAAAATGGGCAAGAACATCTACTACTGCGTCAAGGAGCGCGAGGACTGCGAAGTAGTTGCAGGCGTTGATATCTACACCGAGCAGTACGCAGACTTCCCTATCGTTGAGACTCCTGCACAGCTCCCCGTTAAGCCCGACGTTATAATAGACTTCTCAAATCCTGCTCTGCTGGACGGACTTCTTGAGTACTGCCTGTCAACGGGTACTCCACTCGTTATTGGCTCTACAGGCTACAGCGACGCTCAGATTGCAAAAATAAAGTCCGCTGCACATCAGATACCTGTATTCTTCACATTCAATATGTCGCTGGGTATCAATCTCCTTGTTGAGCTTGCAAAGAAGGCTGCTTCAATTCTGGGCGACCAGTTCGACATTGAGATAGTTGAGAAGCACCACAACCAGAAGATAGACGCTCCAAGCGGTACTGCAATAATGCTTGCAAACGCTATCAACGAAACGCTTGATAACTCAAAGCACTATGTCTATGACCGCCACTCACGCCGTCAGAAGCGTGAAAAGTCCGAGATAGGTATGCACTCTATCCGCGGCGGCACTATCGTGGGCGAACATGACATTATCTTCGCAGGCAACGACGAGGTCATCACTCTTTCCCACTCGGCTGCTTCAAAAATGGTATTCGCCGAGGGCGCTGTAAATGCGGCTATGTTCATCAAGGGCAAGCCCGCAGGACTTTACGATATGTCACAAATGGTATGATAAAAAGTTATCCCCCTCATATTGAGGGGGATTTTTTTATGTATTTCCGCTATAAAACGTGACCATTATAAAATCATCGTCCTTGTAGCCGAGTATAAATCTCTGGAGCTTTACAAGATCAGCAACTCCGACTTCTCCGTCAGAGTTAAAATCATAATGTGCCAGCGGCTTTTTTTCGGTCAAAACGAGTTTTCTGAAAGCAATAAGGTCAAAACTGTCAATAACACCGTCATGGTTTATATCACCGCGTACTTCGGTGACAGTTTGTGGTTCTTTTGTCGTAGTCGCGGCAGTAGTTGTTGATGTCGTAGTCGTTGTGCTTGTTGTAGTGGTTGTTGTCGTTGATGTAGTTGTTGTGGTAGTGGTAGTGGTCGTTGCTGTTGTGGTCGTACTTGTCGTAGTCGTAGTAGTGGTAGTCGTGGTAGTTGTTGTTGTTACAACAGGCTTTTTCTGGGGATAGATGTTAAGAAATACGTCCAGTGATTCCAGCGGCTTGCCGTGGAAGTCGAAAAGCGCCTGATTATCGAAGGAAGAGCCGCCCGACTCCGCAACGTCCTTGTCATAGCCCTTTGCATGATATGTAGCCCAGCCTGTACCGTACTTGTCCCAGAGCTTCTGCTGCTCGCCCTTGGAGATATCGGGAACTCCCAGCCATGCAGGCTCCCAGTAAAATACGCCGATACCGTGTCCGTTGCAGTTTGCCACTGTCTTGAAAACATCGGTGACAGCCTTAGCCTGTCCGTCTACCGAGATATCATATCTCAGATCAGCGTCCTTGGTGCTTGATGTTACGGTATTTCCGAAGTTATCGCCGTCATTGTTTGTATAAGGGTAGGCAGTCTCAACGACCATAACATACTTGTTGTACTTGTTGCCGATGCCTGTCAGTACCTTCTGCATATTTTCAAGAGAACCGTGCCAGTAGGAATAATACGAGCAGGCAAAGACATCATAATCCAGATTGCACTCGTTCATTACCTGCGCATACCAGTCGAAATGTCCGCTGCCCGGATTTGCGAAGTGATGAGCGATGAGTATATTCTTGTTATAGTCACGGACAGCCTTTTCGCCGCTGGAGAAAAGGTCGCATATCTCGTACATATCCTTCTCGTCGCAGAAGAAGCAGTTGGTCTCGTTGCCTATCTGTACCATACCGATATCGCTGCCGTTTTCAGTGAGGTACTTCACTACCCACGACGTCCAGTTGTATATCTCGCCCTTGAGCTTGTTGTGGTCATGGGGCTGCCAGTACTTGGGGCGTGTCTGTTTTCCGGGATCTGCCCAGAAGTCGGAATACTGGATATCCGCAAGGAGCTTCATTCCGTGGTCAGCGGCACGCTTGCCTATCTTTAAGGCAGTTTCAAGGTCGTTATGACCGCCGCCGTATGTGTTGCCGCTGTCGTCGTGAGGCTCGTTCCATATCCTTACGCGGATATAGTTGACGCCGTGCTCCGCAAGAGTCTGGAAGATATCCTGCTCCTGACCGTTGTCGTTGTAGAACTTCACGCCTGCCTCTTCGAGGGAGATGATACTGGAGATATCAACGCCGCGGATAGGCTCTCCGCCGTTTATGCGGCTGTCGAAGTTGTTGAATGTCACCGAGCTTATGTCGGCAGCAATTGCTGTCTGTGAGGGCAGTGTTTCCGTGCGCAGCGCTGAGGGAAAGGCTAAGAGGGCTGCCGCTGCCAACGCGATGAACCGTTTGATCTTCATGGTAAACTCCTTTCTTGACGTATCAGTCGTTTTTCTTGCGTGTTTTTATCCACGCCTTTTTGAGTGGGTTGCGTACCTGCATATCGTTGAAATAGTTATACAGCACGTCCTGATTGCAGCCTGCGTCCCTGAGAGAGCCGTAGAGCTTTTCAAGTCCCTTGAGGTCGGTGCCTATCTCCGAGGGAAACTCGATGTCATTTGCCGAAAAGACAACTGCTCCCGTAACGGGCACCTTGTCGAAGCCGCCTTTTTTCAGGTGATGTACAACATTGTCGATATGAGTCTTGTTCTGCATCTGAGGGTTGTAGAGCTTGTGCGTCTTGCTGCCTATGGTATGGGTGAGGTTCTTGCCGCTGCCTGTTACCTTGCCCGAGATACCCTTAGTCTCCACAACAAGGACTCCGAAGCGTCCGAAAACGAGGTGGTCCACCTCGCAGGCTTTGTTGTAGAGAGGCAGATAGGCGTTGTTTATTATCCTGATGTGGTCCTTTTTGCCCAGTTTTTTGATGAACTTTCCCACCTTGCGCTCGGCAGCTCTGCCCTTTCGCTTTCCCTTGCTGAAATGAACGCAGATATAGAGAATGAGCAGCAGTGCTGCAATTGCTGCGGCTGCAATGAGAATCCATGTTTTTTTGTCAAAGTCAAATAATGCGATATTTTCAAAAACCATAATTTTCTCCTTCAAAAATGAATAATCACGGGATAAGCGGCGATAATAGCTTTGTACCGCTGAAACGCGGCATGAGCCGAAATCAGTGGTCGTCGGCGCATGAGCGCCGTAAATCCCGAACAAAGAGGTGTTCTCAATATGTGGGACAAATTAGCTCTTATTCTTCTGATAATCGGAGGAATAAACTGGGGATTAGTCGGTATTTTCGAGTTTGATATGGTAGCATGGCTTTTCGGCGGCGCAGGAAGCGTCATCAGCCGTGCAGTCTACATTCTCGTAGCGATCTCGGCAGTATGGTGTATATCTCTTCTCTTCCGCAAGGACGAGGAGCTCGCCGTACAGAATATCGACCGATAGACCTGAACACGCTCCTTTAACGATGCCGTAAGGAGCGGATACATATGATAAAACGTCAGAATATATGAATATGCAAAAAGGGAGGCTTAATGCCTCCCTTGAATTTATGAATTAGTCGCTGATATAAGGAAGCAGAGCGATGTGTCTTGCTCTCTTGATAGCAACTGTGAGCTCACGCTGGTGGTAAGCGCAAGTGCCTGTTACACGTCTTGGAAGAATCTTAGCTCTCTCTGTCATGCACTTTCTGAGCTTAGCGAGATCCTTATAATCGATCTTCTCGATTCTGTCAGCGCAGAACATACAAACCTTCTTGCGTGGCTTCTTCGCAGGACGGGAATTTCTTTCCTTTTCCATGACTTTTCCTCCTATCGTAATAAAGTAAAGTTAGTTCACTCAGAACGGAACGTCGCCGTCACTGAGTATTTCCTCGAAATCGCTGAGGTTGCCGTAAGACATACTGTCATTAGCTGCGGGCTGCTGTGGAGCTGCCTGCTGCGGAGGAGCAGAATAATTGTTATTGTAATTGTTCTGGGGAGCGCTGTAGCCGCCGTTGTTATAACCGCCGCCGTTGCCGCCGCTTTCGCCCTTGCCGCCTACGAACTCAACATTATCCACCTGCACATCTGTAGTGTAGTGTGTAACGTCCGGGTGGTTCTTATCCTGATAGTTGTTATTTCTGAGAGTACCCTCAACACAAATGAGTTTACCCTTATTGAAATATCTTGATACGAACTCAGCAGTCTGTCTCCATGCGGTGCAGCTGATGAAATCAGCCTGTCTCTCACCTGTGTTCTTGTCGGCAAATCTTCTGTCGCAAGCCACTGTGAATCTGCAAGAAGCGATACCGCTCTGAGTCTGTCTCAGCTCAGGATCGGCAGTAAGCCTTCCAATTAAAATTACCTTATTCATCTGAGCGCCTCCTAAATAATGAAGTAGAATTATTCAACAACTGTTACGAGTGAACGAAGAACGCCGTCTGCGATGTTGAGACGTCTTGAAAGCTCAGCAGGATAATCGGGCTGTGACTGGAATGTATAGATCACATAGTAGCCCTCTGTCTCGTCCTCGATAGGATATGCAAGCTTGCGCTTACCCCAATCCTCGTTGACTTCAACAGCTTCGGCGTGA
>JAEEGJ010005200.1_pt1 | contig 41673 bp, 34 predicted proteins | sample 8958761 | NCBI WGS metagenome assembly JAEEGJ01 (sample SAMN16246546, study PRJNA631951) | gut metagenome | biome: gut microbiome; feature: rumen; material: RS-attached | host: Bos | place: Iran: Karaj | collected 2018-10 | reverse complement strand
CTCCGGTAGCACTTCGTCCTTTCCGAATATGTCCGATGATTCGCAGATGGGACCAACCACATCATACTTCTGGAGCGGACCGTTTGAGGAAAGGTTCACGATCTTGTGATGTGCTCCGTAAAGGGCGGGGCGGATGAGCTCGGTGAATCCGGCATCCACAATGGCGAATTTCTTGATTGTACCCTGCTTGACGTAGAGAACCTTGGTGATAAGACGTCCGCACTGTGCAACTACGGCACGGCCCAGTTCAAAGTGGAGCTGCTGTCCGGGACGCAGTTTGAGTTCATTGCGGAAAATATCAAAGTACTGTCTGAAATCAGGCACGGGGTTCTGCTCAGGGTTGACATAATCAACGCCCAGGCCGCCGCCTACATTGATGCTGTTGAGTTTGACACCCTCTTTTTCCAGCATATCCTGCAGGTCATTTGCCTTCTGGCAGAGCAGATGGAACGGCTCCATGTCAAGGATCTGTGAACCTATGTGGAAGTGCAGACCCTCAAAGAAGAAACAGGGATTCTGCTGAGCCTTGCGGATGATGGGCAGAAGCATGGGTATCTCGATACCGAACTTGTTCTCTGCCTTTCCGGTGGTTATGTTCTTGTGGGTGTGGGCATCGACATCGGGATTGACACGCAGCGCAATGTGGGCAGTCTTACCCAGAGCTGCACAGCGCTCGGCAATGACGTCAAGCTCGGCCTCAGACTCAACGTTGAAGCAGGCTATTCCGGCATTAAGAGCCAGGTCAATCTCCCAATCGGCCTTGCCGACTCCGGCGAATACTATTGATGATGCGGGGAAGCCGTTGTCCAGGGCAGCCTGGATCTCACCGCCGCTTACGCAGTCAATTCCCAGACCGTACTCGTTTATGTGCTTGAGCAGCAGGGGATTGGCATTTGCCTTGATGGCGTAGTGTACGTGCCAGTCAGGGTTGCCTCCAACACATTCCTCTATTGACTTGAGGGTATCTTGAAGTATCCTCAGGTCATACTGGTAGTATGGTGTGCGCATCTTTACTTATTGTTGAAGAGTACGTCGCTCAAACGCTGCAGGGCAGCTTTCTTATCACTCTCCTTGATCAGGAAGGATATGTTGTAGTTGCTTCCGCCGTATGAAATCATACGTACGGGGATATCGGCCAGGGCGTCCATGGCGCGTGACTCGAATCCCAGGTTCTCCCATACCATGTCACCTACTACGCATACGATGCACATTCCGCTGTCAACGGTTACAGTACCGTATTTCTTGAGTTCCGATACAATCTCCTCCAGGTGCTTGGTGTTGTCAATTGACATAGATACACCAACCTCGGATGTGCAGATCATGTCGATTGATGTGCGGTAGGTCTCGAACACCTCGAATACCTTCTTGAGGAAGCCGTGTGCCAGCAGCATTCGGCTTGACTTTATCTTGATGGCGGTGATGTTCTCCTTGGCGGCAACGGCTGCTATGCGGCCGGGCTCCGAGCGGTTGTCAATCAGTGTGCCGGGAGCAGAGGGCTCCATGGTGTTGAGCAGACGTACGGGTATGTTGGCTGCCTTGGCAGGCTGAATGCAGGTGGGGTGGAGTATCTTGGCTCCAAAGTATGCCAACTCGGCTGCCTCCTCAAAGTGAAGGTGGCGTACGGGCTGGGTCTTGTCAACTACACGGGGATCGTTGTTGTGCATGCCGTCAATATCGGTCCAGATCTGAATCTCATCGGCCTTGATGGCGGCACCCAGGATGGATGCGGTGTAGTCGCTGCCTCCGCGCTGCAGGTTGTCGATGTCACCCTGATCGTTGCGGCAGATAAAGCCCTGGGTGATATAGATCTGCATGCCGGGAACAGACTTAAGTTGTTCCGATGCCTTCTCGGATATGAACTGCATGTCGGGCTCGGCGTCGGCGTTGGTCTTCATGAAATCAAGTGCCGGCAGCAATGCGGCCTTGATGCCCTGCTCCTTGAGGTAGCAGGTGACCATGTATGTTGAGATAAGCTCTCCCTGAGCCAGTATTATCTTCTCTTCCTTCTCTGAGAAACCGTCAATGTAGAATGACTGGAGATAGTTGAACTTCTCCTCCAGGAACTTCTGGAGTTCATCCTGATTCTCCTTCTTGTCCAGGAGTTCGGGTACGTGGGCGTAGTACTTGGCACGCAGACGGTTGATTACATCGTCTGCACCTGTCTTGTTACCTCCGTAGAGGTATTGGGCAATCTCTACCAGTGAGTTTGTTGTGCCTGACATGGCTGAAAGGACTACCAGTTTCTGCTGTCCGTCTTCGGTGACCAGGCGGCTCACTTCTTTCATTCGCTGCGGAGTTCCAACTGATGTTCCGCCGAATTTCAATACTTTCATGTTATTACTGTTTTTCTGAGTTTTCGTCTTCGTCCTGCTGAGAAACAGTGGCATCTGCATCTACAAGCAGTTTGCGTCCCTCGCATTTGAATACCCTTCCGGGGAACTCCTGGATCCATTGCAGGTTGTGGGTAATCATGAGGATGGTTGTGCCGCTCTGTCCCACTTTGTGGAGAATCTCCATGATCTGGTGGCCTGTCTCGGGGTCCAGATTGCCGGTGGGCTCATCGGCCAGTATGAGTTTGGGGTCGTTTAGCAGGGCACGTGCTATGCAGATACGCTGCTGCTCTCCGCCGGAGAGTTCGTGCGGCATCTTGTAACCTTTTGTGTCCATGCCTACCAGTCCCAGTACCTGGAATATCTTCTGGTGTATGAGTTTCTTGTCTTTCCAGCCTGTGGATTTGAGCACGAAACTCAGATTATCGAATACGTTGCGGTCGGTAAGCAGCTGGAAATCCTGGAATACTATGCCCATCTGGCGGCGCAGACGCGGAATCAGGCGCTTCTTGATGGTCATCAGGTCCATACCCAACACGATGGCGTGGCTGTCGGGCATGGGGCAGAGTACGTCAATCTCACAATAGAGAGTCTTGAAGAGTGAACTCTTTCCTGAACCTACTTTACCGATGAGATAGACAAAATCACCTTCCTGTACCGTAAATGTGACGTCGCCAAGGACGAACATATCCTCCTGGCGGACCTCAACGTTGCGATAATCGATTATATCCATTTATTCTTTGTGACGTTTTACCAGTTCGGCAGCCAGCTCCTCAATGCGGTGTCCCTTGGAGGTGAGCAGTACGATGAGGTGGTAAATCAGGTCCGATGCCTCATAAATAAGGCGGTCGTCAGTACCGTTGGTGGCCTCGATTACGGTCTCCACGGCCTCCTCGCCAACCTTCTGAGCCATACGGTTCACGCCGCTCTTGAAGAGTGATGTGGTGTATGAACCCTCGGGCATCTCCTTGAAACGGCGGTCAATGAAATCCTGCAGGTAAGAGAGGAAATTCAGATCGACCGAGTTCTGCTCGTTCCAGCAGGTATCGGCTCCGGTGTGGCATACGGGGCCCTCCGGGCGTGCCTTTATGAGCAGTGTGTCCTTGTCGCAGTCCAGGAGGATCTCCTTGACGTTAAGGAAGTTGCCGCTTGTCTCACCTTTGGTCCAAAGGCAGTTTCTGGTGCGGCTCCAGAATGTGACTTTTCCGGTCTCTACGGTCTTGTCATAGGCCTCCTTGTTCATGAAGCCCAACATCAGGACCTTGCGTGTCACATTGTCCTGGATGATTGCGGGTACAAGACCTCCCATTTTTTCAAAATCTATATCCATCTTATGGTATAATTATATTCTTATAGGAATTTTCAAGTCGCAAAGGTACTGTTTTAATTCGGGAATTGGTATCTCACCGAAGTGAAAAACGCTGGCAGCCAGCGCGGCATCTGCGTGACCCTCCAGAAAAGCGTCGCGGAAATGCTCCTTGGCGCCTGCTCCGCCCGATGCAATGACAGGTATGCTGAGTTCATCGGAGAGATGTCTCAGGGCCTCATTGGCGAATCCCTGCTTTACGCCGTCATGGTCCATGCTGGTAAAGAGTATCTCGCCGGCACCGCGTTCCTGAGCCTCATGTGCCCACTCAAAGAGCATACGGTCGGTGGGTACGCGGCCTCCGTTCAGGAAACAGCGCCAACCCTCATCGGTCTGCTTGGCATCGATGGCTGCCACACATACCTGGGAACCGAAGTTAAGTGCAATCTCATCAATCAATTTAGGGTTCTTTATGGCGGCCGAGTTTACGGATACCTTGTCGGCTCCGGCGCTGAGCAGGCGCTCCACATCCTTGAGCTCATGGATGCCTCCGCCAACAGTGAAGGGTATGGATATGTTTGCGGCTATTCGCTCAACTAACTCTGTAAAAGTTTTTCGTCCCTCGAAAGATGCTGTGATATCCAGGAAGGTCAGTTCGTCGGCACCCTGTTCGCTGTACAGGCGTCCCAGTTCCACAGGGTCTCCAGCATCGCGCAGATTCACAAAGTTGGTGCCCTTTACGGTGCGTCCGTTACAGATATCCAGGCAGGGTATTATTCTCTTTGCTAACATAGCTTACTCTTGGCTTAGTTGTGATAGTTGCTCAAGCGTTATGCGGCCCTCGTAATAAGCCTTGCCAACTATGGCTGCGGGCAGTCCGGCGTTCTTCAGGTCAAGAAGATCCTGAACGGAACTGACGCCTCCGCTGGCTATAAGTTTTATGCCCGGGAACTCCTTGAGCAGTGTCTTGTAAAGTTCCACTGACGGACCTTGCAGCATGCCGTCCTTGTTGATGTCCGTACAAAGCACCTGGGTTATACCTTTCTGCATGTAGTCACGGATGAAGTCACTCAGCAGCAGCGAGCTATCCTCCTTCCATCCGTTGACCGATATCTTGCCGTCGCGGGCATCGGCCCCCAGGATAATGTGTTCCTGACCGAAGTCTTCTATCCACCTGGACATAAGGTCGGGCTCGGTTACGGCGGTGCTGCCTATGGTTACCATCGAGGCTCCGCATCCCAGTGCTGTCTCGAGGTCCTGGGTGGATTTGATTCCGCCTCCGAAATCGATCGTGAGGTCGGTGTGTCCGGCAATTGCCTCAAGGGTGGGGTAGTTGACTATGTGCTTGCTTTTGGCACCGTCCAGATCCACCAGATGGAGTCGGCGGATGCCTGCATCCTGAAAACGCAACGCCATATCCAGCGGGTTGTCGCTGTATTTCTTGCAGACGTTGTAGTCACCCTTGGTAAGGCGTACGCACTTGCCGTCTATTATGTCTATTGCGGGAACTATCTCCATTGTTGTCAGATGTCAAGAAAATTCTTTAGAATACGTTCTCCTGTGCCGCCGCTCTTCTCGGGGTGGAACTGTGTTGCGTAGAAGTTGTCCTTGTGGAGCGATGCGCTGAACGGGAGTATGTAATCAGTCTTTGCGGCGGTCCAGTCACAGACGGGCACGTAGAAACTGTGAACAAAATATACGTATTCGGGTTTTGTGAATCCTTTGAACAGACCGTCCTGTGTGGTTTCTATGGTGTTCCAACCCATGTGAGGAACCTTGTCCTCATGACGCTGCGGGTTGAATTTTAGAACCGGGACGTCAAATATGCCAAGACACTCGGCATTTCCCTCCTCGCTGCGACTGCACATAAGCTGCTGTCCCAGACAGATACCCAGGACGGGCTGCTTGAGTTCCTTGATTATGCGGTCCAGTCCATGTGCACGCAGGTATTCCATCGTGGTGCTGGCTTCGCCCACACCGGGGAATATCACTTTGTCGGCACCACGCAGAAGTTCTTCATTATCAGTCAGAACGGGGTTGATGCCAAGCCTGTTGAGAGCACCCATTACCGAACGGATGTTTCCGGCATTGTACTTGACTATTGCAATGTTCATTTGGTCTGGAATCTGTTTCAGACCGCGAAGTTACAAATTTTTAGTAATCAGCGGGGAGGGAGGCGCCTATTCTTTTGTCCGACATGTCACCGGTAAAGCGTATGCTGTTGTCCGGAATGATGCCGCTCTTGAGAATCGTGCAGGTGTCACTGAGCAGATGGATGCCGGACTGTGAGGAGGGATGCAGCGCCGGCTTGTATCTGGTCAGGTCCAGCGGAGTGCCGTCAAGTTTGTGATAGTACCGGATAATGAGGTTTTTGTCACTCAGGCCCTGGATCAGCATTTCTTCATCACCACTTTTTTGTGTGTATCGGCCCAAGTCTACCGGAATATACCGGGTGATTCCTTCTGTTGCAACTGCTCCGGTATCTGGCATGGAGAGCATGTAGCCGTTCTCGGCAAGCCGGTTCTCATAGACAGACCTGAGGAAATGCAGATTCGAGTTGTAGTATGCCCGTAAGCGGTTCTTTTCAAACCTTGCGGTCTTACGCTTGCCTGCGTCGGGATGCGGTTTGTAGAAGAAATAGCCCAGAATATCGCAGGAACTCCTTCCGCCGGCGCTCCGGATTGTGAAATCCACCAGATCCACATAGAGTTCATATCCCAGTAGGGGCAGGTCTATGATTATGGGCTCGCCCGCCCAGGCCCTGAACATGGTGCCGTTGCCTGCGGTCCCGTAGTTGTGAAACATGATAGCGTCTTCATTGCGGATGATGGCCTGCCGCCCCCATCGGTCATCGCCCAGGAACATGGTCTTGAAATAGTCTATGTACATCTGGCGGTTGCTGTAGTCCGTTATCTCCACCTCGGGCAATCCGTCGTTTGTGGCCAGTTTTATCTGTAATGAGCCCGGATTGCGTGTCAGGTCAAGGACTTGTGCCTTGTATCCTACAAAACTGAATACTATTGTGGATGGAAACTGTATGTCACTGAGTTCAAAATGTCCGTCATCACCGGTAATTGTACCTTTGGTGGAACCGTTTACGTAAACCGTGGCATACGGCATGGGCTCACCGCTGCGGCTGTCGGTCACCACGCCCGATACGGTGTTTTGTCCGAACGCCGGACAGGGTACCGTTAGCAGCAGGAGCAGTCCCTTTCTTATTATCTCAGACAACTTCATATTTGCAAAGATAACCATGTTATAGCTTTATTCTTAAGAATAAAAGTAGTAAATTTGCGGCAAATTACGGGCAAGGTGCCTGTGATAATAACGTAAATCATTGTATATTAGATAGTTGTGATGAAGAAGTTTGCTGAGCGTGGACAGCTTGACCTGTCACAGGTAAACAAAGATGTGTTGGAAGACTGGCAAAAGGAGGATCTTTTCGCCCGTAGCATAAAGGAGCGTGAAGGTTGTCCTTCATTCGTGTTCTATGAGGGACCTCCCTCGGCAAACGGTATGCCCGGTATCCATCACGTTATGGCCCGTACCATAAAGGACACATTCTGCCGCTACAAGACCATGTGCGGCTATCAGGTAAACCGTAAGGCCGGTTGGGATACCCACGGACTGCCGGTTGAGCTTGGTGTCGAGAAGAAACTGGGAATAACCAAGGAGGATATAGGCAAGAAGATATCGGTTGATGACTATAACATGAACTGCCGTACCGAGGTTATGAAGTACAAGGCTCACTGGAGTGACCTGACTCAGAAAATCGGTTACTGGGTGGACCTGGACAATCCCTACATCACATATGACAACCGTTATATCGAGACCCTTTGGTGGCTGCTCAAACAGTTGTACGGCAAGGGTTATCTTTATAAAGGATATACCATCCAGCCTTATTCACCCGCAGCAGGTACAGGCCTTTCAAGCCATGAGCTGAACCAGCCCGGCTGCTACCGTGACGTGAAGGATACCACCGTGACCGCACAGTTCACGATGACTGATCCCAAACCCGAGATGACAGGCTGGGGCACACCCGTATTCCTGGCATGGACCACAACCCCGTGGACTCTGCCTTCAAACACCGCACTCTGCGTGGGTAACAAGATCGATTACGTTGCAGTACGCACCTACAACCCCTACAACGGCCAGCCTGTAACCGCAGTCATGGCCAAGGAGCGTCTCAGCGCTTACCTTGATCCCAAGGGTGCAGAACTGGCACTTGACTCATACACTCAGGGTGACAAGGTAATCCCTTATCAGATTGTAGCCGAGTACAAGGGTGCCGATCTGGTAGGCATGCACTACAAGCAGCTCTTCCCGTGGGTTAAGCCCGTATTCAAGGATGAGGACGGTTCAATAAAGACTTCCGATGCCGGTTTCCGCGTAATTCCCGGTGATTACGTTACCACCGAGGACGGTACCGGTATAGTACATATAGCACCTACATTCGGTGCCGATGACGCATTCGTTGCCAAGGCCGCCGGCATACCTTCACTCTTTATGATCAACCGCAAGATGGAGACCCGTCCTATGGTTGACTTTACCGGTAAGTACTGGCTGATGGATGAGCTGGATCCCGATTTCGTAAAGAACTGCGTTGACAAGAGCCTCTATACCGAGTATCAGGGCGCTTACGTCAAGAATGCATATGATCCCAAGTTCAATGAGGGCGGTAAGTATGACGAGGCTGCCGCATCCAAGGCTGAGGACCTGAACGTCTACCTGTGCATCCGCATGAAGCAGGAGGGCACAGCCTTCAAGATTGAAAAGCACGTACACAACTATCCGCACTGCTGGCGTACCGACAAGCCTGTGCTCTACTATCCTTTGGACAGCTGGTTCATAAAGGCATCGGCCGCACGTGACAGGATGATTGAACTCAACAACACCATCAAGTGGAAACCGGAATCAACCGGTACAGGCCGATTCGGCAAGTGGCTTGAGAACCTGAATGACTGGAACCTGAGCCGTAGCCGTTACTGGGGTACTCCGCTGCCCATCTGGCGTAACGACAGTGGTGATGAATTGTGCATCGGCTCTGTTGAGGAACTTTACAATGAGATTGAGAAGTCTGTCAAGGCCGGAGTGATGAAATCCAACCCGTTCAAGGATAAAGGATTCCAGCCCGGTGTATATACTCAGGACAATTACGATAAGATTGACCTGCACCGTCCGTACGTGGATGACATCATCCTGGTATCAGAGGCAGGCCGTCCCATGAAGCGTGAACTTGACCTGATAGACGTCTGGTTTGACAGCGGCGCCATGCCGTTCGCACAGATGCACTATCCGTTTGAGAACAAGGAACTCATTGACAACGGTATCGTATTCCCGGCCGATTTCATTGCCGAGGGTGTGGACCAGACACGCGGTTGGTTCTACACGCTGCATGCCATTGCAACAATGGTCAAGAACGGCGTATCGTTCAAGACTGTGATTTCAAACGGTCTGGTTCTTGACAAGAACGGCAACAAGATGTCCAAGCGTCTGGGCAATGCCGTGGATCCGTTTGAGGAGATTGAAAAGTTCGGCAGCGATGCCCTGCGCTGGTACATGATAACCAACGCCCAGCCTTGGGATAACCTCAAGTTCGATGAGGAGGGTGTGAAGGATGTAACCCGCAAGTTCTTCGGCACACTGCACAATACATACAAGTTCTTTGCCCAGTACGCAAATGTGGACGGCTTTGACAACTCAGCCGCTCAGATTGCCGTAGCAGAGCGTCCCGTCATGGACCGCTGGATACTGAGTGAGCTCAACTCTCTGACCAAGGATGTCCGCGAGAGCCTTGACGACTATGAGCCTACACGTGCCGGCCGTCTGATCACCAATTTCGTAAATGACTACCTGTCAAACTGGTACGTTCACCTGACCCGTGACCGTTACTGGGGCAGCAGCATGAGCGCTGACAAGCTGGCCGCTTATCAGACACTTTATACATGTCTGGAGACAGTGGCAAGACTCATGTCACCCATTGCTCCGTTCTATGCAGACCGTCTGTTCCGTGACCTGACCGCCGTAAGCTCAAACGCACCGGTATCAGTTCATCTGGCCGAGTATCCCAAGTGTGATGACGCCCTGGTTGACAAGGAACTTGAGACCCGTATGGAGCTTGCCCAGAAACTCACCTCAATGGTGCTGGCACTGCGTAAGCGTGATGACGTCAAGATCAACGTACGCAAGCCGTTGCAGAAGATACTTATCCCCGTAACTGCTGAGCTCCGCTCTCATCTGGAGCCCGTCAAGGAACTTATCCGCGATGAGGTCAATGTCAAGGAGGTTGAGTTCGTGGAGGGTGCAACCAGCGTTCTTGTAAAGAAGGTAAAGTGTAACTTCAAGATCCTGGGCAAGAAATTCGGACCGCTTATGAAGGGCGTTGCCGCTGCAGTCCAGAACATGAGTCAGGAGGATGTCGCATCACTGGAGCAGAACGGCAGTTTCACATTTGATATAAACGGCACTCCCGCCACCGTCGATACAACCGAGGTTGAGATATTCAGTGAGGATATCCCGGGTTGGGTAGTAGCCAACGAGGGCACTCTCACAGTTGCTCTTGACATTCAGTTGACCGATGAACTCAAACGCGAGGGTATAGCCCGGGAGCTCAAGAAACGTATCCAGGACGTACGTAAACTGACAGGTCTTGAGATAACCGACCGCATCAAAGTGCGTCTGGAGTCAAATGACCAGACCGATGCCGCCGTACGCGAATACGAGGAGTGGATCAAGAGTCAGGTTCTGGCCGATTCAATCGAGATCGTTCCCTCACTTGACAAGTTTGAGGATGTGTCATTCGATGAGTACACACTGAAAGTTCAAATAGAGAAAATATAAACCTTAACAACCAATTAAAAATTCCCCGCTATGGCAGAGAAGAACCGCTATTCTGATGAGGAGCTTGAAGAGTTCCGTCAGATTATCAATGAAAAACTTGAGATAGCACAGAGAGATTATGATGCACTCAAGGCATCACTGATGAATGCCGATAACAACAGTACTGATGACACATCTCCCACTTACAAGGTTCTTGAAGAGGGCGCCAACACCCTTTCAAAGGAGGAGACCACACGTCTGGCCCAGCGTCAGATGAAGTTTATCCAGTCACTTCAGGCTGCACTTGTACGTATTGAGAACAAGACATACGGTATCTGCCGTGAGACAGGCAAACTCATTCCCAAAGAGCGTCTTCGCGCCGTACCTCACGCTACCCTTTGCATTGAGGCCAAGCAGAACAAACATTGATTACCAGTATGGAGAATCTTGAGCCGGAGAGCCGTCACTCTTCCCGTCAGGGAAGGATTGCGCTGACAATAATCCTGTCTGTGCTTGTTATTGACCAGATTATCAAGATCATGGTAAAGACAGGCATGTCTCTGGGCGAGAGTATAGATATCACATCCTGGTTCAAGATACTCTTTGTCGAAAATAACGGTATGGCTTTCGGAATGGAGATCATAGGCAAACTGTTCCTGTCTCTGTTCCGCATCGGTGCCATAGGCTTCTTTATATGGTACCTTATAAAGATATTGGACAAGGGCTTCCCGAAAGGTTACATCGTCACCGTTTCATTCGTGATTGCAGGTGCGGTGGGCAATCTTCTGGATTGTATGTTTTACGGGCTGATATTTACGGAAAGTACTCCTTTCAAGGTGGCTGCCATGACCCCGCTGGGTGACGGATATGCCCCGTTCCTTTACGGTAAGGTGGTGGATATGTTCTATTTCCCGCTTTGGACATGGCCTGATTGGATGCCTCTGGTAGGCGGTGACATATTTTTCAGCCCGGTATTCAATTTCGCAGATTCATGCATCACCTGCGGTGTGATAGTGCTGCTGCTTTTCTACACCAAAATCGTGAATATGGGACTGCATTACAGGAACCCTGATGAGGAGAATTGATATTCTGGCATTGGCCCTGCTTGTGACGGTTCTGACAGGTTGCCGCCTGAACCGTCCCGATGACGTGCTTTCTCCCAAAAAGATGGAGCAGTTCCTGTATGACTATCACCTGGCCCAGGCTATCTCATTTGAACTGCCCAAAAACGAAAAATACAGCACTAAGGCATATATCGACTGGGCATATGAGAGGAACGGTATCTCCCCCGATGAGTTCAACCGTTCACTGGTTTGGTATACGCGTAATCCCAAGGAGCTGGCCAAGATCTACAAACGTCTCTCAAACAGGGTTGACGCCGAGTACAAATCGGCCAGCAGGTCACTTTCGCAGATTGAGAAGAAATCATTCACTATACAGTCCGGTGACAGTGTCAATCTCTGGTATCTGGCACCAGAGGCTCTGCTGAACACATCGGTCTACATGAATAAGCTGACATACAGGATCAACAGTGACACCACCTTCCACAAGGGCGATACGATAATGCTGAACCTGTCAGGAACTTTCGTTTCAACCGATACCTGCTCTCCGCATTACTCTTACATATCCCTGTCGGCATATTACCCCGACAGTGTCTCTACAACCGATACCATATTGCGCAGCAGCGGAAGGGTGGGGCTGTCACTTGTGCTGGATGATAAAAAGGATTTTTCAAGCATAAGCGGATCCGTCAATTATCTTGACTCGACCGATAACCGCGGCAGCATACTGGTATTGAGCGGTATGGAACTTATGCGCTATCACCGGAAGGCACTCCCGGATACCGTGACTATAACAATCTCAGATTAATCTCCTTCTGAATTCCGAGCAGACTATTGCAGTCGCAATAGCAACATTAAGAGACTCCGATGTGGCGGCTCCTGCAGGCCAGTTGGGTATGTAGAGACGGCGGCTTACGGTCTTGCCTACCTCTTTGCTGATGCCGTTTCCCTCATTTCCCATTATTATCACGCCATTGCCGGACAACTGGGTGTCATAGATGGTATCGCCGTCCAGGAATGTACCGTAAACCGGAACTGATTGAGGCAGGACTGACAGCTCACTGATCAGGTCTGTGTAGTGAATTCTGACTCTCGACAGGGCTCCCATGGTGGCCTGTACGGCTTTGGGGTTGAATATATCGGCTGTGCCCCTGGAGCAGAATATGTCCTTTATTCCGAACCAGTCGGCTATCCTGGTTATCGTACCCAGGTTGCCGGGATCCTGGACATCGTCCAAAGCCAGAACCAGGTTCTTCAGGGCCGCCTCTTTTACAGTCGCTTTGTCATCTGGCATGCAGAACACAGCCAGCACATCCTGCGGCGAACGGAGTAGGCTGGCGCGTTTCAGCTCATCGGCCGTCACGGCCTCAATGCGGTCTGCAGGGATTCTTCCGTGACTGCCCAGCCATTCGTCGGTCGCTATCAGGAGAATGCACCTGAATACGCCCAGCAGTTCGCCCACCAGCTTGTGTCCTTCGGCAACAAAAAGCCTCTTCTCGTCACGGAACTTCTTAAGTTCCAGACTCTTGATGTTCTTTATGTCATTCTTGCTGAGCATGCGCGGAATTTTGGTTGGTGTAAAGATAGTTATTTTTCAAATCTGCTCTTTGATACCATGTCTGATTTCTGTATCTTTGAAAACTTTATGGTATACTCAAAATGGGCAGGAGAATAATACATAGTCTTATGACGGCGGCCGCAGTCCTGTGGCTGGCATCCTGCTCTGTCTACAAGTATGTACCTGAGGGTCAGCACCTGCTCAACAAGATAGAGGTCACTACCGATGAGAAAGGCGTCCAGGATGTATCCAGATTCAAGAATCTTTCCTATCAGACCCCCAATTCCCGCTGGTTCGGACTGTTCCGTTTCCCGCTCAGATTCTATTCTCTGACCCGTACCAAATCCGGTGAGGCACCGGTGCTGTATGATCCGTTGCTGTCAGAGGCTACCTGCGTCGATATGAAACGCTCCCTGATGAATTCCGGCTATCTGAATGCTCAGGTGACATATGACTCCAAAAACAGGATACGTCCCAAAACTACTGTCCGTTACCATCTGCATCCGGGTAAGATGTTCGTGGTGGACAGCGTTAGGGTAACCATACAGGACCAGGAGATAAACCGTATCTTCCAGGAGCACAAGGATGAGACCCTCCTGGTGCCCGGAATCAATCTTGACGCTTCCATCCTGGACGATGAGCGCACCCGCATCGTCAATCTGGTACGCCGCTACGGTTACTATGGATTCAACAGGGATTTCGTATCCTTTGTGGCCGATACCGCCAAGGGCAGTGACAAGGTGGGCCTTAGGATGATTGTGGCGGCCGAAAGCACAGATGATGACGGTACGGTCCATCCTCACAGACAGTATACCATATCCTCAATAGATTATGTGCTGTCTGATAAGAACGGAAACCTTCCGGATTCGATAGCCAGTTCCATCGAGAGTTACAACGGCTTTTCCCTAATGTATCCCGGCAACAGCCGCAAGCCGATGCTGCGTCCCAAGATCATCGATATACATTCGTTCCTCAGGGAGGGTATGACATATAACTCGGATTCCATATCCAAGACCTATTCGTCACTGTCACGTCTGGGTATGCTCCGCTATTCCGATATCAACCTTAATGTCGTTCCCGGCAGTGACAATCTTCTCAGTGCCAATGTGCTGTTGATGAGCCTGCCCAAACATTCGTTCTCATTCGAGGTGGAGGGTACGAATACGGCCGGTGACCTGGGTGCAGCCGCATCCCTGTCATTCACTGACCGCAACCTGTTCCGCGGATCGGAGCAGTTTACCATAAAACTGCGCGGAGCCTACGAGTCCATTTCGAATCTCCCGGGTTATACGGGTGATACCTATCTGGAATACGGTCTGGAGGCTAACCTGGATTTCCCTGAATTCCTGATGCCTTTCCTGTCACAGGAACAGCAGCGCCGCAGCCAGGCGACATCACGTTTCAGTTTCAAGGTCAATGCCCAGCTCCGCCCAGAGTTCCAGAAGACCATCTTCTCGGCCGGTTGGAGTTACCGCTGGGGTGACACATGGCAGAAAGCCCACCAGTTTGACGTGCTGGACCTGAACTATCTGGTGGTGCCCTGGATATCGGACTACTTCAGGTCCGAGTATCTGGATCAGGTGCATTCGGCCAGATCAATACTGAAGTACAACTATGAGGACCTGCTTATAACCAAGATCGGTTACACTTTCTACTATTCAAATGCCAGAATCAACTCGGTCGTACCGTTCCAGTATTCGGTCCGTATAGGTGTTGAGACATCGGGCAATATGCTCAGTCTGGTAGCCAAGCCGCTGGGATTTGAGCAGAATGCAGCCGGACAGAACAAGGTGTTCGGCGTGGCGTTCGCCCAGTATGCCAAGCAGGATTTCTCATTCACGGCCAACTGGCGTCTGGACCGTATGAACAATTTCGTGGCTCATGCGGAATGGGGTATAGCCATTCCTTACGGCAACTCCACCAGTCTGCCTTTTGAAAAACGTTACTTTGCCGGCGGTGCCAACAGCGTCCGCGGATGGGCGGTACGTGAACTGGGCCCCGGTACATACAAAGGTGCCGACAAGACAATCGATTATATCAAACAGTCCGGCGATATCAAACTGGGTGCAAGTCTGGAATACCGCTCAAAACTGTTCTGGAAGATTAACGGTGCGGCATTCGTTGACGCCGGTAATATTTGGACAATACGCGAATATGCCGAACAGCCTGGAGGCTTGTTCGAATTTGATTCTTTTTATAAACAGATAGCCGTCTCTTACGGATTCGGACTCCGTTTTGATTTCGGATTCCTGGTCTTGAGACTTGACGGAGGTATGAAGGCTTACAATCCTTCGGGACGTACCATGTACCGCAGGTTGCCTCTGATACATCCCAATTTCAGCCGTGACTTTGCATTCCATCTGGCTGTGGGCTATCCTTTCTAAACCGTTTAAGACACATGAATATGAAAAAGGAAATAAGACAACATAAAAATGAAGATTTACTTTATGAGTTTGTCAAGTGGAAGCAGCGGAAACTGCTACTATCTTGGCACAGACGAACATGCAATCCTGATTGACGCCGGCATACCGGTAAAACAGATCAAAGGACATCTCAAGGATGCAGGTGTTCCGTTTGAGAGGATCATGGCAGTATTTGTGACTCATGATCACGCTGACCATATCAAGGCTCTCGGCAATCTGGGTGAGAAGTGTGCAATCCCTGTTTACGCCACACGTGAGACCCATGAGGGTATTAACAACAACTACTGCATGACAGAGAAACTGTCCAGTTGCGTGCGTTATGTGGAGAAGGAGGTTCCCTTCAGTTTCCACGAGTTTACCATAACTCCGTTTGAGGTCCCTCATGACGGAACCGATAACGTAGGCTACCGTGTCGAGGTTGACGGTAAGGTGTTCTGCTTTGTCACTGACCTTGGTCATATTACTGAAACGGCTTCAAAGTATATCCTGCAGGCTAATTACCTTATCATGGAGGCTAACTATGACGAGGACATGCTCCGTATGGGCAACTATCCTCAGTTCCTTAAGGACCGTATCACAAGTCCTCAGGGACATCTGAGCAACAAGACCACAGCCAAGTTCCTGGCCGAGAACATCCACCCCGACCTCAAGAACATCTGGCTCTGCCACCTGAGCGGCGAGAACAACCATCCCGAAATAGCCTACAAAACCGTAGAATACGAACTCCGAGGAGTAGGGGTGATTCCCGGCAAAGACGTCCAGCTCTGCGCGCTCAAGCGTACCACCCCCAGCGAGCTCTACATCTTCGAATAAAAAAAGAACCTGCGTAGCAAAAAAACGCAGGTTCTTTTCGTATTGGGGCGAACCCGGAGGGTGAGAGCGGTCCCGGAGGGCCGCCAAGCGACCGTAGGGAGCGTGTTTACGTAGTAAACTAAAAAGAGGTCCCCTGAATCCCTGGCGCGTACAAAAAAAAGAGAGGCCTGAAGGTCTCTTTTTTTTTTGTACGCGATCAGGGATTCGAACCCTGGACCCATTGATTAAGAGTCAATTGCTCTACCAACTGAGCTAATCGCGCATCACTGCTTTCTCGTAAAGCGTTGCAAAGGTACTCCTTTTTGTCGGTACTCCAAAATGAATTGGCTACTTTTTTACAAAAAAAATAGCTCCGATGAAAAACACCGGAGCTATTCAATGTGTATGAGCTAATTAGTGCTTGTCCTCATCTACATCATAAACTGATTTCGGAACCAATTCGATATAGTCAAACAGGAACTCAGCCTTATTGTCAGACAGCAACTGCTTGAATCGGATATAATAATCAGTATTGCTTGTCATGTATTCTGTAGCCAGAATCAGACGACCCATAGTGTCGACATTACGATGCAGCTTATGTTCACTGCCGGCTGTCTGCTGTGCATCGGAACCCTTCATCCAACCGCGGTTCTTCATTGACTTGTCCAATGCCTCGATAGCATCATCTTCAAGTTCGCTGTCCTTTATCCAGCCGATAACGGGGTCGGTCAGCTTGACTCGAAGATCGATAGGCAGACCCAGGGGCTTCCAGTCTGTACGCTGTACCTCTTGTCCGAAGGGGAGGGCGGCAAAATATGTCTGAATAATACCGCAAAGGTCATTTGAACGATATGACAATCTAAGCTGCCATGTACCGCTATGCGGAACAGGCGGGAGTTTTACATACATGTCAAACTGTCCCTCGATATCTATACCGTCGCCCTCATATGCATAACTACTGGAGACCGTCGGGGCTCGCACAGACAATGTGTAACCGGCGTTGTAAGAAACAAAGTTCTTGGGATCTTTGAATCCTGTTCCTATCTTGTTGTTGTCGTTACCTAATTTCTGACGTCCGCCTGATGTTATGAAATCAGGAGATATGGTTGTGCAGTCAATTCTGATACGACGGTCGAGTACGTTTTCTCTGACATTCTGGTCATAAACAAGAATGTCATCAACATAATAGTAGTTTCCGTTGTATGAGACGTTTTCTTTGACTCCCATTTCTTCTCGAGTCAGGATCTTGGCGCCCCTTACTTTGGGACCGTTGAATGCCAGTGATCCGTTACCGGGCTCCCTGATTCCGGGACCGGGAACCTGATAGATGTTACTGTTGATGTAGATGTTCTTCTCATCGCGGGTGTTGTTGTTGAGTTTTGAACAGATTCTCATCAGGCTCTTTGGCAGGAGAGTCTCGAAGTAGTCTTCCGGGTATGTAACCTTGGCATTATAAGTTTCAACAATATCACCTCGGCCATTGATAGTGGAAGTGTTAAGGAAGAACGGCAGAATGTGATACGACATGAACTTGTAAAGCGGGTTGTTGGGATTCCTGTAATTATTCAGGATGGTATCCACATCGTTATAATCTGTGTATATGGTCTTGGCATAGTTGAACATTTCTTCCAGAGTGGTTATTCCATAACGGGCGAATACAGCATCCGTGGGAACCAACAGCGTAAAATTGGTCTGCTTTTTCTTCCAGTAGAAGACAGTGTAATTGTTACCGGCAGATTTCAGCGCAACACCTCTACCTCCCTCTATGGAATCATCGCCTATCTTATAACTCAAATCATACCACTCGCTCAGAACTCGTTGGAGACCGCACTCCTTTAGACCCTGGCTGAACAACTTTGTCTTGGGGTCCTTGTCAACCAGATCAAAGACATAATTGCCGCGGAAATTGATGCAACGGTCAACGTAGTGAACAACGCCGTTCTCGCAAGAGTCATCCTTGAAAGTGATCTTGGCGTTGTTGATCCATCTTTGAAGCTCTACGGCCGAATCTCCTAACTGCTCGACAATGGTGGAGTCGAAAGAAATCTGCAGAATACGGTCGTTCAGATTGACCTTGGGCAGATACGGAGGTGTGATATCCTCCATGAAACATGTGTAGTCAAGCAGATGTGTCCATGCCAAGGTATCGCAATCCTCCTTTGGAAGATCATCCACACAAGTGTAGGTTACGTCTTTGCCAAGTTTGTGGGCAAATGCCTCACGCTCTTTGACATAATCAGCCATGGCTGCGTTGTCAGGAGCAAAACAGGTGTTATCACCGTAAGTTACCAGTGTAGTCCACAGCCCGGATCTCTCAAGGATTCGGACAAATTCACTGTATTCAGGCTTTGAGGAAAGTGCGGAGCCTACAGTCTGACCGGTGAACGTGTAATACGTGCCGGGATGTTGTTCCTCCCAGCAACTTGACAAAGAGAATGAAGCGAGTGCAAACGCAATTAATGAACAAAGGACTAGAGTTCTTGATTTTCTCATACAGCTAGCATTAAATACTTATTAATAATAAAAGTATATTAGGTTGGGTACAAAGTTAAAAGGTTCTTTAAAATTTAAAGAATGTTTTCGCGTTAAAATATGCTATATCCTCTACCATCTGCTCTACACGCTGCATTTCGCTTGACGGAATCTCTCCGTTTTCCACATCATTTCCAATGAGATTGCACAGTATGCGACGGAAGTACTCGTGACGGGCGTATGAAACGAATGAACGGCTGTCTGTAAGCATTCCTACAAAGCGGGAAAGCAGTCCCAGCATACTCAAAACCTGCATTTGCTGCTCCATTCCGTTCTTCTGGTCCAGGAACCACCAGCCGGCTCCGAGCTGGATCTTGCCGGGTACGCTGCCGTCCTGGAAGTTGCCGATAGTAGTGCCTACCATCTCGAAATCTGACGGGTTGAGGTTGTAGATTATTGTCTTGGTCAGCTTATCCATGCTGTTGAGCCGGTCCAGATAACGGTTCATTGATTTTGCGGTCATTACCTGTGCCATTGAGTCAAAGCCGGTGTCCTTGCCAATCAGTTTGAACATCTTGGAGTTCTGGTTGCGTATCACTCCGTAGTGGAACTGCTGTGTCCATCCGGTGTCTGCATCCATCTTGCCGAATTCCAGCATCATGGCGCTCTTGAACTTGCGGATCTCCTGATCTGTCAGAGCTGTGCCTCCATATACCTTGGAGAATATGGCGTCAAGTTCAGATGCTGTAAAGTCATCGGCATAGAACTCCTCCATTCCGTGGTCGCTCAGGCGGCAGCCCTGCTCCTCGAAATATTTGTGACGTACCAGCAGGGCCTTTACTATATCGTCAAAGCAGTTGATGCTTACTCCGCTCACATTGGAAAGTTTGTCAATGTACTCGCGGTAAGCGGCCGGATTCTCAACAGTCATGGCCATGTCGGGGCGCCATGTGGGCAGTACTTTGACCTTGAATCCGCTCTCACGTATCTGTTTGTGGTACTCAAGAGAGTCAATGGGGTCATCGGTAGTGCATACTGCCTCTACGTTGTAGTGCAGCATCAGGTTGCGGGCGCTGAACTCGGGACTGGCCAGTTTCTCGTTGCACTCGTCATAGATCTCCTTTGCGGTCTGCGGATTCAGGACCTTGTCTATTCCAAAGCAGGTCTTGAGTTCCAGGTGAGTCCAGTGATAGAGCGGGTTGCGCATGCAGTAGGGCATGGTCTCGGCCCATTTCTGGAACTTGTCCCAGTCAGATGCGTCGCCGGTTATGTATTTCTCGGCCACTCCGTTGGTGCGCAGTGCGCGCCATTTGTAATGGTCTCCGCCAAGCCACAGCTCGGTTATGGAACGGAACTTGTGGTCACTGGCTACCTCCTGCGGGTTGAGGTGGCAGTGGTAGTCTATGATAGGCAGTTTCTTTGCATGATCATGAAACAGATGCTGTGCGGTTTTTGACTGCAATAGGAAATTCTCATGAATGAACGGTTTGTCGGTCATATTGGTTTAAATAATCAGGTTTTATAATCAGTTCAGAAAAGACGTGCTATGTGACGGTCCAGGATGTTTTCCTTGACCTGCTCTGCAACCACATCGGCATTGCGCTCCAGGGCTGCGTAGAACTCGGGAGCCAACTCGGCGGCAATCTTGTAACTTACATGTACAAGCTGACGGAAATCGGGGTTGTAGAGCGGATCTTGCCGGTTGTGACGCAGTGCGCGGGCATACTGGCTGCCGTCCCAGGATGCTATCTGCTCGGCGGTGGGCAGGTTTGCGGGGTTGATGTCAATGACTGTGGCGTAGGGACCGCAGAGTTCCTCCATGCGTCCCAGCGCAGAGATTGCAATCTTCTTGGCCAGTTCAAGTGCCTTATAATCGGCCAGAGCAAGACCTATGTTCTCCTCAAGCCATGTGGTGCCTGCGGTCTTGATGTGTATGCCCTTGTCATACTGGCGGATAAGGCGGCCCATGATGGGGTAGATTGAGAACTTGTCACTGCCGGAGTGAATGCTCAGCTTGAGTCCTTCGGGCAGACCGAACTCCTTTACCGCAAAGTCAATCACGAGCAGATCCTCGCGGAACTCCTTCTCAAACTGTGCGGTGTCGCCCACGTATTCCACGCCTTTGTTGAATCGGCCCGTGAACTTGGGGGCGATGGTCTGTGCGGGTACCTTTTCCTGTGCCAGTGCGCTCAGGATGAAGAATATCTCAATGGGGGTCTGAGGTGCATCAACCTCATCCATGGATACCTCGGTTACAAAGTTGTCGGCACCTTTCTTGGATGCTATGTGCCTGTAAATCCGGCCTGCTTCCATGGCTGCGAAGAGATACTTTCCTGCCAGCTGCTCCAGCAGGCTTCGGTCCACCTTGAAGGGTTCCTCAATGCCGGGGATTCTCAGTGTGCCGGCGTATTTGAGATTGTTCTCGATGAACTTGCTCGCTAAGTCTGCATCGGCGGGTTTTCCTATGTAGTCGGCAACGTCAATCGTAAAGAAATCAGATGCGTCCATGAATCGGTCCACATTGTTCATGTTGATGTGGTCGGCATCCACAAAGTAGGGTTTGCCGTAGCCCAAGGCCATTACGGCGTCATCGGCCTCGCGGCGTGTGTCGGCGGGCTCTGTGCCTATTATCTGATGCTCGCGGTTGGACTTGTTCCAGACGGGAACGAACTCAAACGGATATTTGTCTGCACCCTCTATGAGTGCTGCCAACTGAGCTTTTCCCTCATGTGAGAAACGGTCGCCTATACCGAAGGAATACTTGCCTAATTTCATATGTTTGGGGGTATGATTAATCGTCTATATAGAATCCGGCTTCTCTCAGGAATACGGTGGAGCGGCCGGTATCATCGTTCAGTGTCCTGACGCAGAAGGCGGGGAATTCACGCCTTACGGGGTAGTGTGAGCGCTGCTTCTCGAATGAGGCTACATCGGCCCTGAGGGCGGCGTCATCGGTCCTGATATCGTATGTGTGGAGTATGGCATCGGCCAATACCTCCTGCGGGGTCTTGCCTGCGGTATCTATGCTGAACTCTGACGGCTGTACGGATTGGGGGACCTCAGTCACCTCCCAGTCTCGGCATGGCAGGTCAAAGAACTTGCCTAAGGCCTGCACACTCATTGTGGTACCTGTGGCCTTGCCGTCCACGGAGTATCCGGCTATGTGCGGGGTGCCGGTAAAGAGCAGTGAAAGCAGTTGGGGATCTATCTGCGGCTCGTTCTCCCAGACATCAAGCGATGCGGCAAGGATACTCTTTTGTGTAAGCGCGTTCTTGAGTGCGGCACCGTCCACAACTTCACCTCGTGAAGAGTTAATCAGAATCTGGTTCTTGTTCATTGAGGCAAGTCTGGAGTCATCAAACATATGGAATGTTGCGTCTTCTCCGTCACGGATCAGGGGGACGTGCAGGGTGATTATGTCGCTGCGGCTGATTATCTCATCCAATGAAACGAACTGGCCAGATCCTTCCCTGCGAGCGCGCGGGGGATCGCAAAGGAGTACCCTGAATCCCAGCAGGGCTGCCAGACGGGCCACTTTGCTGCCTACGTTTCCTACACCTACAACGCCAATGGTCTTTTCCCTGAAACTGAATTCCAGGGTGCGGGACATGGTCACCAGAAGGGAACCTATGTATTGCTGGACCGACCATGAATTGCAGCCGGGGGCATTGGTCCATGTGATACCGTGAGATTCACACCACCGGGTGTCTATATGGTCATAACCGATGGTGGCGGTGGCTATGAAACGTACCTTGGAGCCTTCCAGAAGGTTTGCGTCGCATCTGGTACGGGTCCTGATCACCAGGGCATCCGCATCCATGACCATCTCTTTGCTGATGTCTGAACCACGTGCATAAATGACCTCGCAGTGGGGCTCAAGCGCTCCTTTGAGGAAGGGGATATCAGAGTCACATACTACTTTCATACAGGTAGATAACAGATACTACAAAGATAAGCTATTTTTCATCCCGTGTTTTTGTGACCATATTTAAAAATTTGTTAAGTTTGCGATATTACAAGTGACAGGAATGATATTTATAGGCAGGAAAAAGGACTGTTTCCGCCCGGGTTCCGTTATCCGGGCCGTTTTTTATGCCGTGGCATTGTTGTCACTATTCTCATGCGGAATGAATGCAGGAAACCGGAAGGAACCTGATCATACGGTTCTGGTGCTGCATTCCTATAATGACATGGGGCAGGAGGGCAGTTACTTCCGCAGTTACATGGAAGGGCGTTTCCGCCACTATGGGATGAATGTCAGAATACACCACATCTACCTTGACCTGATACACAAGGAGCTGCCGTTCACCGATGAGAACGGAAAGGATTGCTTTATAGATACTGTCCGTCGTTATAATCCTGATATTCTTCTTATTAACGATGACCTGGCATTCCATTACATAATGGAGCGTGAGAACGTACTGCTAAAGACCATCCCTTCCGTCTTTGCGGGTGTATCGGCCGCGACGTTCGTACATCAGGATTATCCGCTTGTGACCGGCTGGCGTGACCCTGTTGACCTGGCCGCCAACTGTAACCTGTACCGAAGCCTGGGCTATCCCGGCAACCCTATAGTGGAACTGGATTACGGAGGGTATCAGGATGAACTCAGGGAGAGACTCTATTCCAACATTTCGGATACTACAGTATTCATAAACAACTCTGATTTTCACCTTGATTATTCCAATCTGTCATCAGATAAATATTCAGACAAGATAATTGTCAGTTTCCTGACCATGGCCGATCCTGAGAGGAACCGCCGTTTAAGGGCCGATGGCGACGCGGATCTGAACACTGAGGGTCTCAGGAATTCGGATATCGGCAAATCCTATACTTTCGAGGGACGTCAGGGACATATTCAGGTGAAATATGACCTGTTCAGCAACAGCCTCATTGACCTGACCCGCATACCTCAGATTACCGGTATACGTGAGCAGTTCGGCAGTTTCAGCAACCTTCTGGGTGCCAATGAGAGGGAGACCGAAGAGAATTACTACGAGCGTCCCAAGTTCCTGTGCGGATATTTCACAAGCGTTGAGACACAGATAACCGATCAGGTGCATTCCGCAATCCGCATCCTGAACGGTGAGAATCCCAGGGATATGCCGGTGGAGACTCATCAGAAGGAATACTACATGGACTGGAACGCTATGATCCAGATGGATCCTCCTCTCAGTTACAATGATTATCAGGAGCAGTTCAGGATAATAAACGTCCCGTTCATGGTGGCCAACCGAGGGCTGTCCGTATCTTTGGTTGCGCTGGGTGTCATCATGGTGGCAGGACTGATATCCTTCCTTACAAGCGTCCGTTTCCGCAAGAGGAATACCCAGCGGGAAGAGGCTCTGGCGCTGCTCAAGCAGGAGACCCAACGCCGTTTGCTGGTACTTGAGGGCAGTGACTCGTTTTTCTTCAAGGTCAGGGACGGAAAGATAGGTTTCCTTCACAGTTCCCGCAGCGAACGGTTAACCCATGAATTTGAGATAGAAGAGTACCGTAAGGAATTTGTGGCCCCCGAGAGTTATGGTTCGTTCGAAATCTGCACAGGACTTGTTGCGGCCGATACGGAGAAGTCAAAGGTGAGAATCCGTGCCAAGACACTCAATGATGTCTGGCATTGGTGGGAGGTCTCCTATCGCAGGAACGTATCGGACAATATGGTGATAGGCTTTGCCGTGAGCGTGGACAAAATCGTGGAGTTCGAGAAGACGCTCCAGGAGTCAGCAATCAGGGCCGAGGAGGTTATCTCAAAGGAGAACTTCATTGCAAACATTACTCATGACATACGTACCCCGCTGAATGCCATATCGGGTTTTGCCCAGTTGCTTGCCGATGAGTGCAGCCCCGAAGACAAGGTGCTGTTCACTTCACTTATCCAGGACAACACGGAACAGCTGCTTGACCTTATTGATGAAGCTGTACGTAAACCGGCTGACAGTACTGACTCCATGTCGTTCAAGATTCGCCGTATCAGTACCGCCAAACTGGTGAATGACAGTTACCATACCAACCGCATACTCTGTCCTTCGCACCTGAAGTTCAGGTTTGAGCCGTATCAGGGGGATGACGTGATGATAATGGCCGATCCCATACGTACCAGCCAGGTTATAAACAATTTCCTGAGCAATGCCTTCAAATATACCCTTCAGGGGTCCGTCACCCTGGGGTGGACGGTTCTGGAGAAAGAGGGGTGCATCGAGGTTTATGTTGAGGATACCGGCATCGGTATCAGCGAGGAGGACAGCAAACTGGTCCGCCAGCGTTTCGGTATGGCCAAGGGTAATTACAAGGGTACCGGACTGGGTCTGGATATCTGCTACCAGATTATCGAGAAGCAGAACGGAGAGTACGGTTTTACAAGCAAACTGGGTGAGGGAAGCCGTTTCTGGTTCCGTCTCCCTATTGACAACACTAAAAAAGAATCTGCCGTATGAAAAGATATCTGTGGATAGTGTTGTCGCTGTTTTTCATAATCCTGTCCGGCTGTTCATCGGACTATAATATGGAGTATGACAAGGATAAGACTTATAACGTGCTTTGTCTCTTTGTGTATGACTCCGTATTCCAGAATTACAGGATATATGAGCAGACTCTTTCCAAGTCGCTTTCTCAAAACGGAATAAAGGCCGATATCCGTAATGTATATTCATCGGGCCACCTTGACATGGCACAGTCAGACGCCCTTGAGGCATCGCTTGAACGTCTGCACCGGGAGCATTGGATTCCGGATGTGGTGTGCTGTATCGATGACCGTACGCTGAGCCTTTACCTGCAGGGAGAGTATGACAGGTGGCTGCCGCCGGTTGACAGCATACCTATGGTCGCCGCCGGACTGCGCTGTCCGGACTGGGCGCTGATAAGACGCAGCAACAATACGGCTGTCTGCACTGACCTGCTGAATTTCCAGCGCAACATTGAACTGGCGGTCCGTATGGCTCCGTATACCGCTGTGCCCGGAAGACCTATATATCCCAACGTAGTGGTCATTGAACTTGATACGACCGATTATGACAAGCGAATCAGGGAGCGTCTGCGCAGTGAACTGGACCGTCCTCCGTACGTAAACAATATGGATTATCACGTAAAGGACCTGTCTCTGGAACAGCTGTCCGAGAGATACCGTGACTCCATCTTCATTAACGTATTCTCCAATGCTTCACCCGAGTTGAATGACTACCGCAGTGACGGAGACTATCATACTCACAGAGTCAAGATACTGAACAGCCTGACCATGACTCCGTTCCTTACCGTAAAGAGGGATATAGAGAACGAACAGGTTCTCAGTAAAACGCTCAAACCGCAGTTTAGTGCCGTCAGGGACGGTTTTGCCGACGGCTCAAGACGCTCTCTTTGCGGTTACTTTGCATCTTATGAGACAGTTGCGAAAGACCAGGCTTCATATGTGGCCCGTATCCTAAAGGGTGAGGCGGCCGGCAGCCTGCCCATTAAGGAGCATGAAGCCGGCTACTATATGTCATGGAGAGCCATGGAGCTCCTTAATCTGGATTATGATGACTTCTGTAATGACTTTGTCATAGTGAATGCCCCGTGGCGCGTACAGCATCCTGTCAGATATGTGCTCTTTATCATATTTGACATATTGCTGTTCCTGGTTGTGCTGTTGCTGGGTCTGCATATGCTTTTCCGTAAGAAGGATGTACAGTTACAGGAAGCCCTTGATGAGATTGATAATGAGCGTGTGATGCTTGATATGGCCCTTCAGAACGCTGACTGTATTGTCATTAGTTCTCCCGATGACCTGACGGAACTGGAGCCGATGCTTCATCCTGATGATTCGGATGCCATCTCCGAACTGTTGGCCACTCTGGCATCGGGTAAGCCGGTCACAGCCCGCAAGTTCCGTCTCACCAAGGATGGAGGAGCCAGTTACAGATGGTGGCAGTTCAGGCCCAGCCTGAATATGAAATCCGAGGAACATGGAGCGCAGATGCTGGAGTCCCTGTCAGGTATAGTGATAGATATCAATGACGCCGAGCTCTATAACGAGTATATGACAGAGGCGGCCCTTGTTGCCGAGGAGATTACCAACAAGGAGACCTTCCTGATGAATATCAGTCATGAGATACGAACTCCGCTCAACGCGATTCTGGGATTCGCCCAGCTGCTCAGTACCGATGACGGTCTGATACAGGGCGATGAGCGTGATGAGATAGTACGCCTGATACGTGAGAATTCCACTCTGCTCGGTGAGATGATTGAGGATATTCTCCAGTTCTCCAGGTTTGAGAGCGGCAGGGTCGATGTCAACCCGGTGGAGACTGAGATAGCGCCGCTTATGAAACGCATCTTTGACGAATGGTCACAGAATGTACCTCAAGCCCTGGAATTCAAGTTTGAGGCGGGTCGTGACCATGTCTATGCCGTTGTTGACCCGGCCAGGGTTGAGGCGATAATGGGCCAGTACATCAAGAATGCATTCAAGTTCACGAGCAAGGGAACGGTATGGCTGGGCTGGTGCTTTAACCTGAATGAGGAGAGGGTGGAACTGTATGTCGAGGATACCGGCTGCGGCATAGAGAGCCGCCGTCAGAGCAAGGTGTTCAACATATTCTGGAAGGATGACATGTTCAAGACCGGTGTGGGTCTTGGTCTGACCATCGCCAAGATGTTTACTGAGAAGATGGAAGGTAATGTGGGGGTTGAGAGTAAACCCGGGGTGGGAAGCCGCTTCCATTCGTCTTTCAAGGCTTATATCAAATGATGTCGCATATGAAACGTCGGTTGGTATTGTTGTTGATGATTCTGTCATGCGTCTGTGCATCGGCCCAGATAAGGAACCGTCTTGGTGTGGGTAATGAGCTCTATCTCAAATATGCCAACGGCAGGATAAGACAGTTTGACGAGTCCAATATCCTGTTGGCCGATTCCATTTACCGTTATGGAATACATAAGGGTGACTCCAGAATAAAGATGCTGGCGCTTTCCCTTGAACTGCCGCCCAGGTTCATACGTAACGATTCGTTGCGTGTCAGGGAGATCGTGGCTGAACTCAAGTCCATGGCTAATTACAACACCCGTATGCGGGAGTTTTACTTCCTGACGATGCATGATTACTGCAACATGCTCATATTGGCGGGACGTATATCGGACGCGATGCTTGAGGCCAGGGCTATGTCTTCACTTGCGGCCGGAAGCGGCAGTAACCTGGGGCAGATGTATGCGCACAGGGTCATCGGCCTCATCCAGTCTTACCGTTCCAATGCGGAACTGGCCATATTCAACTTCAAACAGGCGGCCGATTTCAGCACGCGGGCCAAAGAGGAGCAGGAACTGCCTGTCATTTACAACCTCATAGCACGTGAGTATATCAAACTGGGCAGGTATGACGATGTGGAGCGCTACTGTTCCATGGCCGAGGAGTTTCAGGATTTCTATCCTTCGCTCAGGGTCAAGACCCTTTTAACCAAGGTTTATCTGTATGATGCCCAGGACAAGGCCGATGAATTTGATGCCGTGTATAAGGAGCTGATAAACAATCCGCTGTACCGGTCACAGACCGACCGTGACACCAGGCTGATGATTGAGATATGCTGGCTGCGTTCCAGAGGCAGGTTGCAGGAGGCACTGGCCAAATCAGATTCCCTTGCCAGCCAAAAGGAGCGTTTCGGCCAGAAGCATCTAATTTATGCGGTGGGGGATGATTACCAGAACGCTTACCGTCAGCTTAACGGACTGATGACCACAAAGGACTCCATATACATAGCGGTGCAGAATGAAGATATGGCAATCCTTGATGCCGAGCTGAACAACGCCCGTCTAAGACTTGAGGCACAGCGGCTTAAGTCACAGCAGGAGATGTCCATAATGTTCGGTTTTATCCTGCTGTTCATGCTGGTGACAATAGCCATTCTTTTCTCGCAATGGAGTCTGGAGAAGAATCTTGATAATCTGCGTGACAGGAACCGTCGTGAGTTGGAGGCGCGCAACGCTTACCGTAAGGCGCTTGATTCCAAGGAACTGGAGAATGAGATGAAGACAAGAATATTACAGAACAGGCAAAATAAGGAACTGATATGAAAACTGGAATAAAGAGTTTTATCGTCAAGAACCATTATCTGGTTATTGCTGTGTTATGTTTTCTGGTGGGCGGCGTGCTTGCCCTGATGTGCCTTATTCAGAAGATTCCGCTCATTTTCGGAGTCATGGGAGTGTTCATCCTTACCGGGGCCATGTTCTACTATTGCCTGAAACTGGTTACCGAGAAATCATACAGGGAGTATTACGAGGACAGTTACCGTATAGAGCACGAGACGATAGAGGAGGAGATAAGGAAATCCGTTACGTACCACCGTTATCAGGAGGCCGTACTGAACCGCTACGAGTCAGCCTGCCGCGATCTGGGCATAAGCAAAGAGCAGAGCGAATGGCTCCTTATGCTTTTGATGGAAGAGAAAAAGAAAGCGGATACGGAGATGAAAGAGAAGGGGATTCACATCTGATCATTTCCCCGACAGCTCAACCAACTGGAGTTGGGTTACGACGCAACTGGTCAGTTTTTCCAGAATAATAGGTTTTGTGATAAAGTCATTGGCGCCCATGTTGAAGCCTTTGACGATATCCTCGTTTGAATTCAGAGCAGAGAGGATTACAACTCTCATGTCCTTTGTTTCAGGGTTCTCCCTGAGGCGTTTGAGGACTTCATAACCGTCTATTTCCGGCATCATAAGGTCCAGAAGAACCAGACTGGGCTTGTTCTTTGCTATGAATTCCAATGCTTCCCTGCCGTTTGTGGCGGTACTTATGGTGATATTAAGACGTGAGAGTATCTTGCTGATCAGAAGCAGATTCATGGGAATGTCATCAACTGCCAAAACGGTATGCTTGGACAGATCGATGTTCTTGATGTCGGTCGGTATCATATGTAAAGTCCTTTTTATGTTATGGCAAATATAAGCAGATTTGACAAATAATCAAATTTTATCAAGTTCTGCTGTGACGTTTGAAAGCAAAATGTCCATTATTACCGGCTTTTTGATGAATCCGGATGCACCAAGACTCATGGATTGTTCTATATCTTCGGCCGATGTATAGGCTGATACCATGATTACGGAGATATCCTTGAGCAACGGGTCTGACTTGATTTCCCTGAGAACTTCCAGGCCGTTCATTACAGGCATCTGGATATCAAGCAGCACAATCTGGGGCTTGAGGTCACGTACTATGTCAAGCGCCTCCTGACCGTTTACGGCAGTGAGTATCTTAACGTTGGTCCTGGCCAACATAGTCTTGAGCAGAATTATGTTGACGGGAATATCGTCAACAATCAGCACCGTGTACTTTGAATAGTCTTTCCTGTTGTCCATTTATGCAGTTGGTTTATGATCTGGTGGCCAGCCATATTTTCGGGGTGACACCGGTTATTTTCTTAAAAACGTTATTGAAAGCCGATGCGTTGGGAAAGCCGCAGGCAGTGGCAATGTCCGATTGCTTGGCATCCCTGTTATGCATCAGGTACTGTTCGGCGTAGTCAATCCTTAAAGTGTTGATGTAGTCCGAAAAGCTCATGTTGTAAGTGTTGTTGACCAATCTGGAGACGTAGGTCCTGTTGGTTTCAAGCATTGTGGCGATATCGGATATCCTGATTCCCTGTTTCAGGAAGAGCTGCTCGGTTACTATCAGATCCTCAAATCTTATTCTCAGTTTCTCCTCATCGGCTATGCTCTGATGTGCATCGGCGATTATCAGACCTGATTCGTGCGGTTGCTGCTCCCTTGCTTCACGCGGTTTCTCGGCTTCGGGTGCCTTTTGTGCGGGTTTACACTTGAATGTTCCGGTGTAAGCGGTAATGAATACAATGCAGGAGAGCGCTATGCTTATACCTGCGCCTGTCCATTCAGACAAACCTTTTATGGCCGATGCTTCAAACGCTGCGATTGCCAGAATGACGGCGGTACAATTGTAAAGCTGTATGGGATGAATGCCTTTTGCTGTTCTGACTATTGTCAGGATGAACCAGATGAAGGCCTGTGCAACGAGTGCGATGTAGAATATCCGGAATGAACATAAATCGGTAAGGTACACTACTTTCTCATCGGCGCACTCTCCGCCGCTTATTATCTCTGTGAAACCGGCGGTTCCCGACAGCATAAGCAGCATTGATTCTGCAAATATCAGTCCGATGGGTATTGCCAGCCATGCCGGTATGTAAGGCTTCCATCTGATTTCAGGACTCACGCGTGACACATAGAGTAGGGCGGTCGGGATGAGCAGGGGTGTAAAGAACTGCTTTATCAGAAAGAAAACCAGCAGGGTTGTTCCTGCGGTGAAGGATATGGAGACCTGGGCGACAGATACGGTGCCGATTATGGCCAACAGCAGTCCCAGCGCCCTGGATGATTTGTCCTGCTTACGGACAAGAGGGTTAAGGACAAGCCAGAAGAGGCATGTCATAAACGGAACGAATCCTATCATTGTTGTCAGCATATCTTATCCCTATCAGAAGAAGTTGTTATCCTCATATATTTTGTTTTCACCCCATACGCTGTTCAGGTCGACAGAGTAGTTGTTCTGCCATTCGCCTACGTTGGCGGTGAACTCTATCGGCTGGTACAGTGTTCCCAGGTCAAGTCCCAGATGGAAAGTGTACTGCTTGCCGCATATGTAGCTGTTTCCGGGCAGGACACCGTAGATAGGGAACTTCTGAACCTGGTTCTTGAGTTCTTTCATGTGCTGTCCGTTGTAATCAAAGGCGTCCACGTCAAATACCACTTCAATGTACTGCTTACCCATTTTTATTTCATCGGGTACCGAATAGAAGCGGCTGCTGTGTTTGCGGTCAGGAACCAGGTTGTCATATCCTACGAACAGCTCATTGTCTGTTCCGACGCCTACGCGTGCGTTACCTCTGAATACTTCCACCTCGTCACAGATGACCTTCTGTATCCATTTGCCTCCTTCGCGACCCAGAGAGTCTACATAATAACCTTCAGTTGCCACATTGTGGGCCGATAGTTTCCTTATTCTTATATGGCCCTGCAGATTGGGGTCATAAGTAATGTCGCAGATTCGGAATCCTATGTCATTTGTAATGTGACGGAATACAAGCGGTATTACGTCCAGATATGATGTCTTGCGCTCTACCGGCCTTGAAACAAGCGGACCTGCCTGTGTGTCCTTCTGGCTGTAGGGAATCACATACGTACGGTTGCCTGACAAAAAATGCGTTTCATCAACGTAGGGGTAATAGGCGCTGAGCAGTATTGATTCAGTGCTGTACCAGTTTGTTGAATTGAAGGTGGCTGACCTTACACCGGAGTGCTCAAATACCCTTTCGTTGTTAATGAGGATTGCATTGCTTCTGGGGTCGATAGCCATGAGTCCGAACGGCTTGCCGGGATCGAGTCTGGCTTCCTGGTCATCATCGGTTACGTAGCTGTCGTATCCGGCTTCTCCTCTTGTGCCTACGCGACCGTCTTTTGAAATAACCACATCAAAACTTACATCCTTCTTGTCCTCGAATCCGTCGAATGTGCCCATGTCTTCATTGACAGTGCAGGATGTGATTGTTAAAATGACAATCGCTAAAACAGTCCTTTTTGTGATAGTACCTTTCATAAATATAACATGTTACGTTGCAAATATAATGCAATTTTGCGATTTTGCAAAAATTATTGCAAAATCATCAATTTTTTTAATTTCGCAATTATAAAATAAAAGCCCGACCAGACGGCCGGGCTTTCAGATTATGGGTTATCCTGCTTATCAATAAGCGAACATAGGATAGTTCTTCATCATGTCGTTTACACGTGCACGGACCTTTGCAATTACTGCCTCATCCTCGGGAGCGTTCAGAACCTCCTCAATGAGCTCGGCAATGATTACCATCATGTCCTCCTTGGCACCGCGGGTTGTGATGGCGGGAGTACCGAAGCGAAGACCTGAAGTCTGGAATGCGCTGCGTGAATCAAACGGAACCATGTTCTTGTTGGCTGTGATATCGGCAGCTACAAGTGCCTTCTCTGCAACCTTACCGGTCAGATCAGGATACTTTGAACGCAGGTCAACCAGCATGCTGTGGTTGTCGGTGCCGCCTGAAACGATGGTGAAGCCGCGCTTGGTCAGCTCCTCGGCCAGCTTCTTGGCATTCTTCTGAACCTGGATCTGATACTCCTTGAACTCGGGCTGCAGAGCCTCGCCGAATGCAACTGCCTTGGCTGCAATAACGTGCTCCAGAGGACCGCCCTGTGTGCCGGGGAATACTGCTGAATCAATGAGCTGTGACATCATCTTTGTCTCACCCTTGGGAGTCTTGCGGCCGCGGGGATCCTCAAAGTCCTTACCCAGCAGGATGATACCGCCGCGGGGACCGCGAAGTGTCTTGTGGGTTGTTGATGTTACGATGTGGGCGTACTTTACAGGGTTCTCAAGCAGACCGGCTGCGATGAGACCTGCGGGGTGAGCCATATCGATCATCAGGAGTGCGCCTACCTCATCGGCAATCTTGCGCATGCGTGCGTAATCCCACTCGCGTGAGTAGGCTGAACCGCCACCGATGATGAGCTTGGGCTTTACTTCAAGTGCAAGCTGCTCCATCTTGTCGTAGTCAACACGGCCGGTCTCGGGATTCAGGTCATAGCCTACAGCGTGGTAGAGAATACCTGATGAGTTTACGGCTGAACCGTGTGACAGGTGACCGCCGTGTGCAAGGTTAAGACCCATGAAAGTTTCACCCGGCATAAGAACAGCCTGAAGTACGGCTGCGTTAGCCTGTGCACCTGAGTGGGGCTGTACATTGGCGTACTCAGCGCCGAACAGCTTCTTGATACGTGCAATAGCCAGGCTCTCGGCCTCGTCAACAACCTCGCAGCCGCCGTAGTAACGCTTGCCGGGATAACCCTCAGCGTACTTGTTTGTCAGGCATGATCCCATGGCCTGCATAACCTGGTCACTTACAAAGTTCTCTGAGGCAATCAGCTCAATGCCCTTAGCCTGGCGCTGGTGTTCGCGCTCGATGATGTCAAAAATCTCTTGATCTCTTTTCATTTTTTTTATAGTGTTGGTTTTATCACTCAAAATAGTATTCCGTATGAGAATGACATGATTCCCAAACGTCTGTTAAGTTTGTAATCCGAAGCGGGATCGGTGTTGTTGAGGTCGGTTATCGGCCCTGAGATCGGGTTGATGGTGGCCTCATATTCAAAATCCATGAATGTTCTTCCTATCTTGATGCTTAATCCTATTGTCCAGCCCATGATCAGCTCTATGGGAGAGTCTGTGATCTGGTAGGGGTCAAGGTTGCTGTACAGTACCGAATAGAACTTTTCCGGTGTATAATGTAAACGCGGACCGGTGAATGCAGACAAGCAATATGGCGGGCTGTTTACGATATGGTAACCTATCTGCATGGGTAGGGTGACTGACTTTAGCTTGTAGGAGCATGACATCTCATTCTTGGTCTGGCTTTCAGGATCCCAGCTGTTGAGGTCCATGTAGAAGCATGACTGGTTGAAACTCATACCCAGACCGGTCTGCAGAAATAGGGTGCGGGAGTTGAGTCTGAGAAGGAAAGCTGCGAAATTACCTACCTGCGTATCCTGGGTGTATTCGGTCAGCTTGTGTCCGTTCATGAAGGCGTCAGTCACGTACGTGGCATTGGCGGTAAAGCCCACCTTGGCTCCCCAGCTTGAGGAGAATGCGGGCAGTGAGCTTCTGCTTAGGAACTGCGCCTGGGCAGTCGTAAACAGAAGTGATACCGTTATCAATGTCAGCGCGCGGATTTTCATCTTCTCAAAGGAGTTTTATCTCGCCTTTATGTATGTCTTTGTTGCAGTATCTGCAGCGAAGTGTTCCGTTTTCCTTGTCAACCACGTCGAATACGGTCTGCATGGGCTCGTGGTTGGTTATGCATTTGGGATTGCCGCATTTTACTATGCCGCGAACCTGATCGGGCATTGAGATTCTCTTTTTTTCTACAACCTCATAGTCGCGGATAATGTTGAGTACAATGTTCGGGGCTATGACCGAGAGCTTGCTGCATTCCTCTTCCGAGAAGTACCTGTCGGCAATCTTGATGATTCCCTTGCTGCCCATTTTGCGGCTGCTCAGGTTGGAGCCGATGGTGATGGGGGTGTCTATGCTTGTAAGTCCCAGCAGGTTGACTACATCAAATACCTTGTCTGACGGGATATGATCGATAACAGTTCCGTTCTCAAGTGCCGCTACCAGCAATTCTGATTTTCCTGTCTTTTCCATATCTGTCATTTTAGAAGGTTGAGTGCATTGCAGATCAGCGCCTCACGTACGTACAGACCGTTCTTGGCTTGCTGGAAATAGTAAGCGTGCGGATTTGCGTCGACATCCTGTGCTATCTCGTTTACGCGGGGAAGCGGATGCAGTATCTTGAGGTTCTCCTTGGCGCTGCGGAGCATGTCATTCTTGAGGATGAACATATCCTTGACGCGCTCATACTCCATGAGGTCGGTAAAGCGCTCACGCTGGACACGGGTCATGTAGAGGATATCGGCATCGGCTATGGTCTCCTCGTCGAAACGGTTGTGCTCCTCAAACTTTATGCCGTTGTTGCGGCAGTATTCCTTGTATTCCTCGGGCATCTTCAGTTCATCGGGAGATATGAAATGGAAGGTGGGGTTGAAGAATCTCATTGCGGTGAGCATGGAGTGGACGGTACGGCCGTACTTGAGGTCTCCCACAAGGTGTATGTGCAGGTTGTCCAGACGTCCCTGGGTCTTGAGCATCGAATAGAGGTCAAGCATGGTTTGTGAGGGGTGCTGGTTGGCTCCGTCTCCGGCGTTGATGATAGGTACCGGCGATACCTCGCTGGCATAGCGGGCTGCACCCTCCAGATAGTGGCGCATAATGATAAGGTCGGCGTAGTTGCTGACCATCATGATGGTGTCTTTGAGGGTTTCACCTTTTGATGAACTTGTCGTGGCGGCATCGGAAAAACCGATAACACGTCCGCCCAAGCGGTTTACTGCGGTTTCAAAACTGAGTCTTGTCCTGGTGGAAGGCTCAAAGAATAGTGTCGCTACGATTTTCCCGTCAAGGATCTTGCTGTTGGGGCTGGCTTCGAATTTTGCCGCGTGGCCCAGAAGCCAGAGAATGTCTTCCCTGTCAAGCCCTTCGAGCGAAATCAGACTTCTGCCTGTTTGGTCCATTTGATTATAGTTTGTTCGGGAGCACAAAATTACTAAGAAAATACCAACTATATGACCTTATGTTCATAACTTTCCCTAAAAAGCCATTTTTTGTAAGATGATTATTTCCGATGCCATGTTTTTATGCTAAATTTGTAGGATAATGTTTGATTTTCCGGCTTGCCGGAAAAGGCTGAGAAAGATAAATCGTAATGAGCAAAACTGTTAAGCGTGTTCTTTTGGGATTATGGCTGTTGTTTGCGGTCGGAATCCTTACAGTATACCTGATTTTTAACGGCCTGAGCAAAGGCTGGATAGGAAATACCCCTTCAGTTGAGGATCTTGAGAATCCTATTGACAAGTTCGCTACCCAGATAATATCGGCCGATGGGGTCACGCTCGGTACTTTCGCACGTACCGAGGATAACCGTGTCTGGGTGGATTTTGACGAGTTGTCTCCCTATTTGGTAAAGGCTCTCGTGGCAACCGAGGATGTCCGTTTCCAGGAGCATGCGGGTATTGACCTCAAAGCGCTTGTCAGGGCAATTGTGAAACGTGTCATACTGCAGCAGCGCAGTGCAGGTGGCGGCAGTACCATTACCCAGCAGCTTGCCAAGCAGCTTTATACGGAGCATGTGGCACGAAGTTCCGTTCAGCGTGCATTGCAGAAACCTACCGAGTGGGTGGTTGCAGTGAAACTGGAGCGTTACTACACCAAGGAGGAGATCCTGACACTGTACCTGAACAAATATGATTTCGGCAACAGGGCCATCGGCATACATACGGCAGCCAGAACATATTTCGGCAAGCTTCCTTCCGAGCTGAACGCAGAGGAATCGGCCATGCTGGTAGGTATGTGCAAGAACTCTTCGCTCTACAATCCTCTGCGCAGACCTGAAAGGACAAGAGAGCGCCGTAACGTGGTGCTCAGCCAGATGGAGAAGGCCGGTTTCCTGAATGAGGTCCAGACTGATTCTCTGCAGGCTACGGATCTGATACTCAACTACCACAAGGTGGACCATGCTGTCGGCCAGGCCACCTATTTCCGTGAGTATCTGCGTTCCATCATGCGTAAGAGCAAGCCGGAGCGTGAGAATTACCGCGGATGGCAGATGCAGCAGTTCTATGAGGATTCAATCGACTGGGAGCAGAATCCCCTGTTCGGCTGGTGTAACAAGAACCTCAATCAGAACGGTGAGCCGTATAACCTTTACACGGACGGTCTGAAAGTATACGTGACCATTGATTCGCGTATGCAGCAGTATGCCGAGGAGGCTGTGGCCGCCCAGTTGCAGGGCTACCTCCAGCCTGACTTCTTTGAGGCCAAGCGCGGACTCAAGACCGCTCCTTTCACAAACAAGCTTACTACCGATGAGATAAAGCGTATCATGGACCGCGCCATGAGGGATACGGACCGCTACCGTGGTCTGAATGCCAAGGGCGTATCCGAGGATTCCATACGCAAGGTGTTCGATACTCCATATCAGATGTCCGTCTTCTCATATGACGGTTACATTGATACTGTGATGACACCTATGGATTCACTCCGCTACATGAAGTTCTACCTGCGAACAGGGTTTATGTGCATGGAGCCAAAGACAGGATTCGTACGTGCATACGTTGGAGGTCCCGATTATCGTGCCTTCCAGTATGATATGGTTACCATGGGACGCCGTCAGGTGGGTTCTACAATGAAACCGTACCTTTATTCATTGGCTATGGAGAGCGGTTTCTCTCCCTGTGACCAGTGTGTTAACGAGACTCAGACCATATTGACCGAGTCAGGTCAGATCTGGCAGCCCAAGGATGACGGCAAGTCCATGCTGGGACAGCTTGTAACACTCAAGTGGGGTCTTTCGCGTTCCAACAACAATGTTACGGCCTGGCTTATGTCACAGCTCAGTCCGTACGCGTTCGTGAACCTTCTGCATGAGTTCGGACTCCGCAACCAGGCCATCGAACCTGTCCTGTCACTCTGTCTGGGCACTTGTGACGTATCGGTACAGGAGATGGTCAGCGCATACACTGCATTCGTCAACCACGGTATCCGCACGAATCCTCTCTATGTCACCCGTATCGAGGATGCCGAGGGTAACGTGCTTGCCCGCTTTACCGCCCATAGCGACGAGGTGATAAGTGAGGAGTCGTCATTCAAGATGATTGACATGATGCGTGCCGTGGTCGAGGAGGGTACTGGAACGCGTTTGCGCAGTTCTCGTCTGTTCCCTACATTCTGCAAGGTGGCCTGCGGCGGCAAGACAGGAACTACCGATAACCACTCGGATGCATGGTTCATGGGTTATACTCCTGACCTTGTGGCCGGCTGCTGGGTAGGAGGTGAAGACCGCGATATCCATTTTGACGATATGGATCACGGTCAGGGTGCTCATGCTGCACTTCCTGTTTTCGGCATGTTTATGGATAAAGTCTATGCCGATTCGGCGGTGCTGGGCTATCTGCCGAGTACCAAATTTGATGTACCTGAGGATTATGATCCCTGCGGAGGGTACGTCGACTCCGATGTTGAAACAATGGATAACTACTCAATAGAATCATTCTGATGGAATTTGCAGCGATCATACCTGCACGCTACGCATCTACACGTTTCCCTGCCAAACCGCTTGCGGTTTTAGGAGGCAAACCGGTCATAATACGCGTCTGTGAGCAGGCTTCCAAGGTGTTTGACCATGTGTTTGTGGCAACTGATGACGAACGTATTTTCAATGTCGTAAAAGAGGGAGGTTTCACCCCTGTGATGACACGCAGTGACCATAAGAGCGGCACGGACCGTTGTTTCGAGGCGTTCTGCAAATGCGGCGTAAAGGCCGATGTGGTCGTCAACATACAGGGTGACGAGCCTTTTATACAACCCTCTCAGCTTCAGACTGTCAAATCTCTGTTTGACAGCCCTGAAACCGATATTGCAACGCTTGTAAAGCCGTTCGCACCGGATACTCCTTTTGATAAGGTCGCCAATCCCAACAGTCCTAAAGTGGTGGTCGATGACAATTGGAACGCGCTCTATTTCAGCCGTAGTGTAATACCGTATCTCAGAGGCATTCCCCAGGAGGAGTGGCCTTCACGTCATACTTATTACAAGCATATCGGACTCTATGCATTCAAGGCCGATGTCCTTAAGGCCGTAACTGAACTCCCGCAGGCACCGCTTGAGAAGGCCGAGAGTCTGGAACAGCTGCGTTGGCTGTCTGCCGGTTACCGTATCAAGGTAGGTGTTACCGATGTCGAGACCATCGGCATCGATACACCCGATGATCTGGCTGCCGCCGAGGTATTTCTGAAGGAACAATCTATATGAAGCATAGAACTGACATACTTTTCCTGATACTCATTCTGTTCTCTCTTCCTGCCATGGCACGTCAGGACAGCATCAGGAACCGTCTCGTGATGAGTGACGGATCCGTATATACCGGACAGATGAGGCTGCGCAAACCCTATGGCACCGGACGTACCGATCATGCCAACGGCGATGTTTATGAGGGCGCATATGAGAAGGGGCTCAGAAAAGGTGTCGGAATATGTCATTATGCCAACGGAGACCTCTACCTGGGTTTCTGGGATAACAATCTCCGTGTCGGCGAAGGTGAACTTCAGTATGCATCGGGTGATGTTTACAAGGGTAGCTGGATGTCCGATAAACGCAACGGCAAGGGTGTCTATATGTGGGCCGACGGCTCTTACTATTCAGGTGAATGGAAAGGCGATCTGCGTCAGGGGACAGGTCTGATGTGCTGGCGTGACAGTTCCGAATACCGCGGCTCGTGGGCAAACGGATTTCGTGAAGGTCAGGGTGAATACAAAAGCAAAGGCTATTCATACAGCGGCTCCTGGCTTAAGGACATGGAGGACGGCAATGGCATCTGCACCATGCCCAACGGTGATTCCTACAAAGGTCAGTTCCGTAACGGAACCATTACCGGAAGCGGCGAATACTCATTTGCCAACGGTGATTCCTACAAAGGTTCGCTGCGCGACGGAATGGCCGAGGGCAAAGGCATCTATACCTGGGCCGACGGTTCCGTATACGACGGCGAGTGGAAAGAGAACCGACGTGAGGGCAAAGGCCAGATGGAGTGGGGCAACGGTGACAAATACTACGGCCAGTGGCTGAATGATGTTCCATGGGGTGAAGGCTCAATGAGTCTTTCTGACGGAACCAAGTTCAAAGGAACCTTCGTGAACGGAGTGGTTGACGGCAAGGGACTGGTCGAGGAGGCCGACGGCACCCGTCTTGAGGGTGTTTTCAAGGAGGGTTTCCGTACCGGAACATTCACCGTCATGGATAAGACAGGAAAAAAGATAAGAACGATAATATATTGAGACTATGATACTGGATACACTTGACAGACTTGAAAGCTACGGATACATAAGTCCGTTGATGGATAAGGTCCTGGATTTCTTCCGTAAGACCGATCTCTCAACTCTTGAGCCGGGCAGGATCGTACTGCAGGGTGATGACCTTTTTGTCAATGTAAACCGCCAGGGCGCCCAGACGCGTCAGGAGGTACCCATCGAGGCACATAAGGAGTATATTGACATACAGGTTCCCATTTCATCCGATGAGGAGATGGGGTTCATATCGGCTCCATTCATGCCGGCTCCTTCGGTACCTTACAGTGCAGAGAAGGATGTGGCGTTCTTTCCCGGCTTGTGCGATACATACCTCAATGTAAGGAAGGGTATGTTCACCGTGTTCTTCCCCGGTGAGGGACATGCTCCGGCCATCACCAAAGACGGTATTCTTAAACTAATAGTCAAAATCAGGAAACCATGCTGAAGATAATAGAGAATGACCCTTGGCTGACACCCTATACAGGTGCTATTGAAGGTAGGCATGACCATGCCCTGTGGCGTGAGAGCCAGCTTACCGGCGGTAAGAAGAGCCTTAAGGATTTCGCTTCAGGCTATCTCTATTACGGACTTCAGCGTACAGACACCGACTGGGTCTTCAGGGAGTGGGCTCCCAATGCTACTGATATCTGGCTTATAGGAGATTTCTCCGGCTGGGAGGAGCAGGACCGTTTCCGTCTTAAGCGCATAAATGAGGCCGGTGACTGGGAACTGCATGTTCCGCTTGGCATGATAAGTCACGGACAGCATTACAAGATGCGTGTCAAATGGAACGGAGGTCAGGGTGACCGTATTCCGGCATGGTGCCGCAGGGTGGTTCAGGACAGCAACTCCAAGATATTCTCGGCTCAGGTTTGGGATCCCGTTAAGGAGTATCAGTTCAAACATAAGGATTTCAAGCCCAAGCATGATCCGCTGCTTATCTATGAGTGTCATGTGGGCATGGCTCAGGAGCGTGAAGGAGTCGGTACGTATATCGAGTTCAAGGATAACGTGCTGCCCCGCATAAAGGCTGCCGGTTACAACTGCATCCAGGTGATGGCCATTCAGGAGCATCCCTATTACGGCAGTTTCGGTTATCATGTATCCAGTTTCTTTGCCCCCTCATCACGTTTCGGAACACCTGAGGAACTCAAGGAATTGATAGATACCGCCCACGGCATGGGCATATCGGTCATAATGGATCTGGTACACTCACATTCCGTAAAGAACGAGTATGAGGGTCTGGGTAACCTGGCCGGTGATCCCAATCAGTATTTCCTGCCGGGTGACCGTCATGAACACTCAGCCTGGGGTTCTCTCTGTTTTGATTACGGCAAGACCCAGGTGCTTCATTACCTGCTCTCCAACTGCAAGTACTGGCTGGATGAGTTCCATTTTGACGGATACCGTTTTGACGGTGTCACATCCATGCTTTACTACAGCCA
>JAEEGJ010005199.1_pt1 | contig 41680 bp, 34 predicted proteins | sample 8958761 | NCBI WGS metagenome assembly JAEEGJ01 (sample SAMN16246546, study PRJNA631951) | gut metagenome | biome: gut microbiome; feature: rumen; material: RS-attached | host: Bos | place: Iran: Karaj | collected 2018-10 | reverse complement strand
AGAGAAGGTGGAAGACGTGAAGTCGAGCCTCATCACGAGCCGTCGCATCATCTTCACCCCCGCGAGCGACCTGAAGGACGAGCTGGCTGCCACCACGGTGCAGATTACCTGCTTCGACCGCAACGGCGAGGAGGTGCGCCGCGTGACGTCGGCCGACGACGGGACGGTTGAGGACAACGAGACCACCCAGCCTGCGGACACTGGCGGCACCACCACTGGCGGCAGCACCACTGAAGGCGGCACCACAACAGGCGGCGGCACCACTGGCGGCGGCGTCGAAGAGGGCTGACCGAGCACGGAGGGACTGTGATTTAATTTAGAGGTAAGAGGTGAGAGGTAAGAGGTGAGAGATTACTACTTCCGCTTCCTCTTTCCTCTTTCCTCTTTCCTCTTACCACTCACCACTTAAAACTTAGAAACATGAAAAAAGAAACTTGGAAAACGATTTTGCAGATTCTGGCGAGCATCATCTCGTCGATTATCACCGCCATGAGCACCACGAGCTGCATGGGATACGGACCGTTCTGAACATTCAGACGAACATGAACTGACGGCGTTTGGCAAGCAAAACGCCCTACAGGATTGAAGAATGAGAAAAAGCAGGCTGCGACTTACAGGAAGTCAGCAGCCTGCTTTTTTTAGTCGTTATCAGACATTGCGGGTGCCGCAGTGGGGACAGATGCCCTTCGTGCGGAGCGGAGCGCCACACTGGCCGCAGGTGTAGCACTCTATTTCCTCAAGGCCGAGCGTTTCTTTACCGCGAACACCCTCCACCGGTAATCCCCGCCCATGTCAGCAGATTCGACCGAAGGTAAAATAGCGTTAATGCAAAACATTTTTCCGATATTCTTTTGAGAGTATCGGATTTTTTTGTATCTTTGTCCAGAAATGGTTTAAGTTCTTCGTCTTGAAGCAGAGTGTTCGAAGCACCAGAATCAATAAGAAATTATAGCAATGGAGAAACTGTATATAGTAAAAGCAGAGGATGTCGGGGACCTGAGAGTGCATCTGACATTCAGTGACAATACCACTCAGTTGGTCGACATTGGCGACTTTATCCGTCGTCATCCTCATCCACAATACAATAAGTATCTTAACCCACGAAAGTTCAGTTGTTTTACGATTGACAATGGCAATGTGGTGTGGGGCAAGAACTGGGATATGATATTCCCTATCGAGCAGTTACATACAGGTGTGATTGCATGAGATAACAAAACACAAAGACACAAAGACACAAAGAACCGAACTATTAAATTGGTTGCAGTTTCTTTCTATCCAGTCTGAAACTGCGACCAATGACTGCACGGGGAAGTGACTATTTCTTCAGCTTTCCCTTGATTTCCAAATATTTCAAGAAGGTTTCCCACTGCGGGGCACGGAGCTCGCGGTTGGCTTTTACGCGGTCGTCGTCGATGAACTGCGTGGGATAGCAGTCGTAGAGATAGTAGTGGCCATCATCAATGACTCCGCCGTCAATCTTTCCGCAGCAGAGCACAAGGTCATCGAACATCTGGCTACAGATGAGACCGACGCAGGTGGCTCCGCCGGAAAAGAGGTGTTCGCCGCCCAGATAGAAGTCTATATCGGCAAGCAACGGGATTTCCTCGCGCAGCGGTTCCATCGTATTGCGGAAGCGCAGTTCGCGGGTGTCCGGGTCGAACCACTCGATGTCGTCGTCGGTGAAAAGGGCCTTTTCCGCATAAGCAGTGGAGCGAGTTCCCGGCTGACCGATTCCAAAGGCATAGAGCTTGGTATTTTCTACTGGACAGGTCGTAAAGGGCTTCTCGGGTTCATAACCGTCAAGGCTGCAGGCTGTCATCATTGTGCCGGCAATGGCTATTGTCATCGTCCAGGCGAAGGGTTTGTAATGTTTCATATTCTTGATAGAATAAAATATTAGACTTTCTATCTATATAGTCCTTCGGAACATGAAAAGACTGCACGGCTACCACGTAAATCTGATGCCCAGCGGCAGGGAGAACGTGAACGGATGCTCCGTGCGGTAGGTCTCGATGTCAGTCTTCATCGGGATAAAGTATTGCAGGCTTGGCTCTGCAAATATTCCGATGTGGGGTGTCAGGTGGATTTGCAGACCGAGACCGAGGGTGGTAGAGAACTGCCACGGTGCACGGATGGTAGTCTTGTCGCTGGCTTCATGCTGGCCATTCACATAGTAGTCTGAGCGGAGGGTGGAATGGACAGGAATTTCGGTTGTCAATCCGACGCTGCCATAGATGGCCCATCGCCGACCACCATACATATAATATATGGCCTTCATGGGAATGCCGAGGTAGTGGATGTTCTGTTGTTCGCGGATGCTGTTTCCGTCGGCTCCCATCTCAAAGTCGGAGGTCAGGCGGCTGTAATTGAAACCAGACTCCAGTGCAAAACGGTTGTTCAGACTATACTTCAATGCCAGCGACCAGGTGATGGGCATATAGTGGTGGGTCTGGCGGAGAATCTTGTCCTCGCCCGGGCGGTTGGCATTGTTCAGGGCAATGCGCATGATGACGCTGCGGGTCTTGTCGCTCACCACGCCAGGATTGTTTGCCAGATAGACGACATAGTCCGACCAGTTGTCGATGCTGCTCGGAATGGTCGGCTCTGTTCCTGACGGCAGAGACTGCATGTCGGACGGTAGAGGCTTATAAATGAACGGCTGATTATATCGGTTCTGCTCACCGAACTGCCCTGCGTATGCCAGTTGCAGCGACCATTTCCTATCATGATTGGTGCTGACCGTTGACTTGTCTGGGAGCAAGTCGGCCATATCATCGTGTGGAGGCTCCACTTGGTGTATTGTCTTCACCGTATCGTTCGGGATGGTGTCAGCAGCCGTCTGTTCATGGGCAACCATATTAGTGGTGGAATCCGTAGTCTGAGCGATTCTCGACGGAAGAGTATCTGGTGCGATAATAGTAGTATGATACATAGGTACATGAACCATTACAGGCTCCTGTGGCTGTTCCATCGGAGATTCTTCATGCTGTGGCTTGTCCTCATCCTTACTCTCTCTCTGCTTGACCACTTCCGTATTATCATTATTAGTCATATCGATTTCGCCTTTCTTGAGCAGGAGGTATGTGAGAGGCATGAGCAACAGTAGAAGCACTATGGCCCAATAGTGCTGCATCATCTTGCGGAGCATCTTCTTCGCCCGTGCCAGTTGCGAAGAGGACGAATGTGGCTCGATGCCCAGCATATCGGCAATCTCCTTGTGCGACAAGCCTTCAAAGACAGACAATCGGAACACCTTGCCATATCCCTCTGGCAACTTGTCTATCAGCTTCATCATCTCTTCCAAGGGAACGCCTTTCACCGTGCTCTCATCATTGGTAGCCGCCATCGACTCCACTTCCTCCAAAGGAACGAGGGAAAGACTTTTCTGATGGTCTTTGTATTTCGATGCCACATTCCTCGTTATCGACATCATCCATGCCTCGGCTTTTCGGCTATCCCGCAAGCAGTCAAACGATGTGAAGATAATCACAAAAGCATCGTGCAGCACATCGTCCACCGCCTGCTCGTTACTGACATAACGCCGGCATACACCCCTCATCCTCTGGGCGTATGCCTTATACAGTTTGCCGAGGGCATCCGCATCCCCCTGTCTGCACCGTTCAATCAGTTGCGTTATCTCCATCGAAAACATGATGCCTTTATCTCTTATGTCCGAAAATGATGAAAAGACTGCATGGTGTTTCCAAGTTTTTTTCCCACTGCACCCGAAAACTTTTTCCCCTGCACTCGAAAAAGTTTTCCTCTGCACTCGGGAAAAACATCAGACATTGCGGGTGCCGCAGTGCGGACAGATGCCCTTCGTGCGGAGCGGAGCGCCACACTGGCCGCAGGTGTAGCGATAGTGGGCAAAGCGGAAATAACGCCACAGGGCATAGACGGTATAGGCCACCAGCAACGGATAGCCTAAATAATATAAGGTGGAAACACTGAACAGCACGTAATCGACAGCACACACGGCTGCGAGGCCAGACAGATAGAGCATGGTCTCGCCACTCTGCAGGCGATGGCGGACATCGTCGACGGCGGCTACGGCAACGATGAGGATGGCCCATACGGAAGTGATGAACACGCCTAAGTGGAGAGGGAGTGCAAAGGGGTTGAGCGAGGGATGATAGTAATAGTGGCGCCACGACTCGGGAGCGAACATCTGGATGGAAGCATAGAGGGTGGCAGAGCAGGCTACCAAGAGGCAGAGCAAGGTGGGATAGAAGGAATCGATGTCGCGAAAATGCACGATATATGCCTTGCGCCGCAAAAGAGAACGCATGGCATAGGCTCCACCCACCACCACGCAAAAGGCAAGGAAGAAGAGCAGATGGGTATCGGAGAAGACATCGATAAACTCGGAAATGGGGTCGTCGGGAGATACCCCTTGTAGCAGTTCGCTCTCGCGTATCCATCCCTGAGTAATCTGGTCGCGGGCCACCTTGACCCATACGGAGTCAATGGTGTCGTTAGGGACGGTGGCTATCTCTGCCACTACAATGCGCTCGCCACGGGTGACATAGACGGTGTCGAACACATACTCGGGCAGTGCATCGGAAAGAGGCAGACTGCTTGTGGTGACGACAAAATTGTAGTTTTGGGAATAATGATGGGTGGTGGAGAACGAGATAGAGTCTATCTGCTGCTTGGTGAGATCCCAAACATCCGTTGTCCGCTGACGGTGATTATAGCAGGCGGTAAGCAGCATCAGGGCTACAAGGCAGAGCAGACTCCTAATCTTCGGCATAGACATTCATCTGACATTGTTTACAATCGAACTCCAGCCGGAACAGACGTCCGTCGGACAGCCGCAGGCGCAGGGGCTCGCGCCATGAGGGAACGGCACCGCCGCGCTTGGTGCAATAGCCTAACGAATAGCGCAGGCAGTGGCGGCACTGCATGATAGGTCCGTCGCCGCCGCGCAGTTCGTAGGCAGACGGCTGGGCAGCACCATAGAAAGCGGCCGATAAACGATTGGCCATATTATACTCGAAGGAGTGGGAATAGGCAGGAGGAGTGGCGGCAGACTCTTGATGCGAGGGAACAGGAGAGGGAAGGCTCTTCGTTTCTGCATCTTCTGAAAGGCGCTCCACGAGTTGGCGGCGCAATGCTGCCAGGAGGCTGCTCGGAATGAAATAATCGAAATGAGGGGGCAGCTCTACCCTACTACACTCATAAACGGTACCGCCCAGTTTAGAGAGCTGGCGCACGATGTTGTCGTGGGGCGGCTTCTGGGCAGTCTGATGCGCACATGCCGCCTCTACACTCACGCTGCCACAAGAGAGTCGGAAGCCCTGCGGAATGGCTTCCAGCCGTAGGGTGACGGGAATTTTCCGCTCGGCACTGGGACGGGCCAGTATCCGTTCAAACTCCTGGTCGTTATTGCGATAGAGCGCCATATTGGCACGCAGATGAGCAGGCATCGGATAGGGATAGAGGCGATTGCCCTCGGCCCTGTTCACACGGAAGCCCTCCAGCTGGTGCTCCGCATTGATGAAGCAGAGTCCGTCGCCATTGGCAAAACTGGCTGTGCCCGCCACATTGAACGAGTCGCGACGCAGCTCCTTGACCTTACCCACATATTCGCCCATTGCCTTAGGCGTGTCGGGCGAGAAAATATCGGGCTGCCGCCCATGCAGGAAATAGGTGGTGAAACCGCGATTGAAGGTTTTCTCCAGATGCGGCGTAAAGGCGTAGGTAACCTGTCCCTTGGATGCGCGGCAATACTGACCGGGATGGGCAGCAATGAAGGCATTGAGCTGCTGACTGTAGGCAGCGACCACATTCTTGACATAGGCAGCATCCTTCAGACGGCCTTCAATCTTGAACGAGGTGGCCCCAGCCTGGATGAGCTCTCCGAGATGGGCATGCTGGTTGAGGTCTTTGAGCGACAACAGGTGGCGCTGATGCTCCCACTCGCGACCGTCGGCATCTATCAGGTCGAACTTCATGCGGCAAAACTGCGCGCACTCTCCCCTATTGGCCGAACGGTGGAAACAATGCTGCGAAGCATAGCACAAGCCGCTATAGCTGACACAGAGCGCTCCGTGAACAAAGACCTCAAGCGGCATATCGGGCACTTGGGCGTGGATGGAAGCAATCTCGTCGACAGACAACTCGCGGGCCAGGACGACACGGCGGAAGCCTTGCTGCTGCAACCATCGAACCTTGGCGGCCGTACGATTGTCGGTCTGGGTAGAGGCATGCAGGGCGATGGGCGGAAGATTCATGCGAAGGATGCCCATGTCCTGCACGAGAATGGCATCGACACCCGCATCGTACAGCTGACGGATGAGCTGCTCGGTGGCAGACAGTTCATCGTCGTAGAGAATGGTGTTCACCGTGACATAGACACGGACCTCGAACTGGTGGGCATAGCGGCAGAGCTCGCGGATATCATCGACGCTGTTGCCTGCTGAGGCACGGGCGCCAAAACGGGCAGCACCGATATAGACGGCATCGGCACCGTGCTGGACGGCGGCCAGGCCGCATTCAAGATTCTTGGCTGGTGCAAGCAGTTCGAGTGGCGTCATTGAATCTGATTGATATCGTAAGGCGTCTCCTGATAGACGTAGTAGTTGATCCAGTTGGAATAGAGCAGGTTGGCGTGGGCTCGCCAGGAAACCAGCGGCTCGTTGGCAGGATTGTCGTCGCGGAAATAGTGAAGCGGCAGGTCTACGTCATCGCGGGTATCCTTATCGCGGAAATACTCGTTAGCCAGCGTGTCGGGAGCATACTCCAAGTGTCCGGTAATGAAAAACTCGCGACCATTGCGCGCCATCACCATCGAGACACCACAGTCGGGCGACTCGGCTATCAGTGTCAGTTCCGGACGGGCAAGAATATCCTCACGGCGCACTTCGGAATGGCGGCTATGAGGCATCTGGAAGATGTCGTCGAAGCCTCTGAAGATGGGCAACAGAGGTTCGAGCGGATACTGGGGGAAGACACCAAACATCTTCCGCTGCAAAGGATATTTGGGAACTCCATAATAATAGTAGAGTCCGGCCTGGGCAGCCCAACAGATATACAGGGTGCTGGTGACATGGGTGCGAGCCCAGTCGAAAATCTCGGTCATCTCCTGCCAGTAGTAGACATCCTCAAACGCGAACGATTCCACCGGAGCACCCGTGATAATCATACCGTCGTATTTCTCACGTTTCATCTCCTCGAAATCGCGATAGAACATCATCATGTGCTCGATGGGCGTATTCTTGGGAGTATGGCTCTTCAGCTTCATGAAGCTGATTTCCAACTGCAACGGGGTATTGGACAATAGCCGAATGAGATCCGTCTCTGTGGTAATCTTCAACGGCATGAGATTAAGAATGGCAATGCGCAAGGGACGAATGTCCTGCATGTGGGCACGAGAGTCGTCCATCACAAAGATGTTCTCCTGCTTCAGCAGTTCAATGGCAGGAAGCTTGTCTGGCAATCTTAAAGGCATAATTACTCAACTTTAAATACACATACCGAAACATTATCATATCCACCAGCCTCAATAGCAGCCTGACAAAGCTGATTGGCATTGGCTCCTGAGGACAACAGGTCACTGATAGACTCATCACTGACCATATCGTTCAGCCCGTCGGAACATAGCATATAGACATCGCCAGAAAGAAAATCGTCTGTAAAGTCAAACAGGTCTAAATAAGAACTCTTACACCCACCGCCTATGCAATTGGTGATGATGTTAGAATGTTTCTTCTGGCCTTGCTGGTTATTCAGAGAATGATCGGACGACAACTGCTGAAGCTGACCGTCGCGAAAACGATAGAGGCGGCTGTCACCACAGTTGAGCCAATAATACTTCTTATTATAGAAGACGACGGCTACCAGCGTAGTCCCCATCTCGGCCATCTCTGGGTTGACATGCCCCTTGGAGTCGATAATCTGGTTGACGGAATGCAGCCACTCCACCATCATCTCGTTGAACTCGCCTGAGGAAAGATTGGCTGGCAAGTCTTCCAGAAAGAACTTGAGGTTGGTCAGTGCATCCGAACTGGCCACCTCGCCAGCATTATGCCCACCCATGCCATCGGCCAAGGCAATGACAAAGCGATCGGTGTTCTCCGTCATGAATTCTGTTCCATATACATCACTACGTACAAACTTGTCGTAGGCAAGGACCATGTCCTCATTGTTACTTCTTACGCATCCTACACGGCTGGCAGCCGTTAACACGATTCTGCTCATAAGAAAATCTTTATCCTAAATACTATCTTTAAATGATTTAATTCACGCTGACTTGCAGATTCACGTTGGCTAATGTCACAATGTCGCCACTCTTGACAGACATCGGGATATCAGGCTGCAAGTCGCGCTGATTGAGTTTCGTTCCATTGGACGAATGCTTGTCTATAATACACCACCCTGCATCGGGCTTGTATATAAGCTGGGCATGAACACCCGAGATATACATGTGGCTCTCCAGCTGCTGGGCATACGGCCCCTGACGGCGACCAATAATAGCCCCGTTCATGCCTATCATACGGATGTCGAGACTGGGATTATAGAGGGTCAGCGTGGGAATACCGCCAGGCGACGATACGGCGGAGGGACCATCCGGCATCCGCCTCGACATCTGGCTGTAGGACATGCTGACGCTGACGGGCGAGGAAACCTGCTTGGGCTCCTGGCGCTTCTGAATCAGTTCGTCCGCACTGATCATCAGTCCGCCGCAATAGGTGCAACGGCGCCCCATGCCGACGCGCCCGCAACTGCTGCAATAGACCAATTCCTGTCCACACTGGTCGCAAAAGTGTGAATCGTCTTCTATCTCTTCTTTACAACTTGGACAAATTATCATAGTGTTTCTTTAATATCTTCTGGCAAAATCAATTGATAAGTCTCTTGCGTCACTTCCGACTGCGGCATCTGACTGACACGCATCGAGAGCTGCTGGATAGTGGCATCCAGCATGTTACGCATCTCGCGGGCATTACCGAACGATTCGTTCTTGTTGACCACAATACGGCAGATGAGGTCCATCAGCTTGAACTCAGCCTCGGGCGACAGCTTGTAGTTGTCCTTGCTTGCCATCTTCTTGTAGATAGCCAGCAGCTCGTCTTCGTTATAGTCGTCAATATGCATCTTGTGGGTGAAGCGGCTGGCCAGTCCGGGATTGACAGCCAGGAATGTTTCCATCTCATCCCTATAGCCGGCAGCTATCACGACAAATTTACCACGATCGTCCTCCATCCGCTTCATCAGCGTATCAATAGCCTCTTTGCCGTATTGGTCGTTCTCGGAGGACAAGGTATAGGCCTCGTCGATAAACAGGATGCCGCCCATCGCCTTGTCGCACATATTGTTGACGATCTTTGGAGTCTCGCCCATATACTTGCCTACAAGCGTGGCCCGACTGGCCTCGATGACGCGACTGGTAGGCAGTATCTCCATAGCCTGCAGAATCTCACCCATCTTGCGGGCGATAGAGGTCTTACCCGTACCCGGATTACCTGTCAGGATGAAGTTCATGGACATCTGCTGCACCTTGCCGGCACCAGCAGCGGCACGCTGTTTCATAAACATGCTCTGCACGGCCAGACGACGGATCATATTCTTGACAGAGCGCATGCCGATGAAGTCGTCGAGCTCGTTGAGCACCTCGTCCAGCGGACGGGCCTGCTCGCTCTGAGCCATCGGCAGGTCGGCAGAAGTGATACGATACATATCTGCCTCGTTGAAGTCGGGATTGTTCATCTCGTTGACCAGACGCTGGCTCTGCTTCTCTACTGCCTGGTCGAAGATGCGGCGTGCCTCGCGGGCATTGCCGAAGTTCTTGTCGCGGCGCAGATAGAGCTGTTCAAACTGACGATGAACGGCCCCTCTGGTATCGTCGTCAACGGTAAAGTTCTTGCCCTTGGCCAAATTGATGAAGATCTCAGTGAGTTCATCGGGTGTATAGTCGTCAAAATGAATGGTCTGTGTAAAACGGCTCTTCAGTCCTGGATTGGTATCAATGAAGTCGTGCATCTGGTCGGTATAACCGGCTACGATACAAATAAACTTACCGCGATCGTCCTCCAGTCGTTTCAGCAGGGTGTCGATAGCCTCGCCGCCAAAGCTGTCGTTGTCGCTCGACTTCAGGGTGTAGGCCTCGTCGATAAACAGCACACCACCCATTGCAGAGTCGATGAGCTGGTTGGTCTTGATGGCTGTCTGTCCTGAATATCCTGCTACAAGTTTGCTGCGGTCGGCCTCGATAAGCTGTCCTCTTGACAAGATGCCCAGCGTACGGAACACGTCTGCCATAATACGGGCTACCGTCGTCTTACCCGTACCCGGATTACCTGTAAACACATAATGCTTGCCTTGGAACGTATTGGCTTCTCCCCGACGAATCTGAAGGTTGAGGAAGGCTGCCAAATTAGAGATCTCCTTCTTGACTCCAGCCAGTCCCACCATACCATTGAGCTTGGCAAGACACTCGGTATAATCGACGGCCTTGGGAGCCTCGTAGGGAATATCCGCTACGTCGATAGACATCATCTGCTCATTAGTCAGCGTAGCCATGTCGCCCTTCTGCAGGCGCTCTGCCTGCTTAGAACAGATTTTGTCGAACAGCTGACGCATGGTGCGGCCATTGGCAAAATCCTTGTCGCGCGAGTTGTACAGCTCGGTAATCATCTTCAGCGCCAATTCCTCTGCCTCCTTGGTGAAGATATATTTCTTCTCCTTGGCGAAGACCTGCATAATCTGGAACAGCTGGTCGGGCGTATAGTCGTCTATATTCAGGAAGTAGCTGAAACGGCTTCTGACTCCAGGATTGATACGGAAGAGGTTGTCCATCTCCTGTCGATAGCCGGCAGCAATGACGACAAACTTTCCTCTGTCGTCCTCCATGCGCTTCATCAGCTGCTCCAAAGCCTGCGCTCCCTGCTGGTCGCGATCGCCTCCCTGATTGACGGGAGCCAGCGTATAGGCCTCGTCGACAAACAGGATGCCACCCATTGCCTTATCGCACAAGCGGTCGACCACCTTTGGCGTCTCGCCTTGATAGGGGCTCACCATCTTGGAGCGGTCTACCTCGACAACATGTCCGCTGTCAAGATAGCCTATAGCCTCTAATATCTCTCCAAGCTTACGGGCAATCGTCGTCTTACCCGTACCAGGATTACCCGTCAGCACAATATGGATGCCGGCTTTCTCCTGTTCACCCAGACCACGCTGGGCACGCTGCACACTGTTATGCACCGTAAAGGCAATCTCGCGGACAGCCTTCTTCACCTCGTCCATACCGATATAGCGGTCGAAGTCGGCAAGAATGTCCTCCAACGAGCGCTCTTCAGGAACATAGCCTCTGATGTCCTGCTCTTCCACCATCACGGCATTGGTGCCGCGACTGATAAAAGAGGTAAAGATGTCTTCTGCCGTCTTCACTGCCACATGGGCATAGCCAAAGGTGTCGTCCTTGATCTTGACCTGATATTGGAAGAAACGCGACAGCTTATGCTCTGCTTCCGGTGTATAGGCTGCTATGCCATACTTGGTCCTCAGCTCCATCTTACAGATGTCGCAGAGCTCCTGATAACCAGGAGTAGGCAACCGGAAGGTATATTTGAATCGGTTCTGGGCAGCAGGGTTGGCTGTCAGGAAGTCGTCCAGACCTTTGGGCAGACCTGCTATCATCACGATGGGATTCTCGTCCCACTTATCCATTTCGACAAATAGCTTATCGAGGGGATTGACCTGGTTGGAATAGCGGTCGGGCAATAGCTTCTGAACGTTATCGAAGAAGAGAATACCGCCTCTGGCCTTCTTGACATTGTCGTCCCACTTGTCGACAAACCGCTGATAGTCGACGGCATCGACCATTGTCAGTTTGGGCTTGTCGATAATCTTATGCTGATAGAAATAGTCGCGTATCACCTCTGCCAGTGCTGTCTTACCTGTACCCGTCTCACCTATAATAATAGTGTTTACACTCAAGCGTACATTCATAATGTCCTTACGCGAATGTAAATAGGTATAAGTATCCACAACCGTTTTCAGCTGTTGCTTCACATCGTCAAGCCCAACCATACGGTCCAGCACGTTCTGCGAGACGAGCGGCTGGCCGCACCATTTGCAGAACTTGGCTATCGATCGGTTTTCTTTATGGCAATGCTCACATATCATATCATTCTACGTCCTTTTGTATTTGTTCTACCACATCTGTCGGACTCACCTTTATATTGTCTGAATCAGGATTCGGATAATTCAGCAGCTTCGGACTGAAGACTATCATCTCCATTAAGAGTACACCTACCATGATACTCCATAATATATAATGTAGTACAGACTCGCCACTGATGGAGCGTACCTGATTGGTCACATCGTCAAGCATTCCAAACTTAGAGCCCTTAAAGCGGAAAGACTTCTGCTTGAAGGTATAATATAACGGTTCCAGAAGTGTCGACTTGATATCGTCCTCCATCACTTCATTGATGAGCTGATTGTCACCTTTGGAGTCGCTGCGGAAGTCGGTCACATGACAGATGGCCATATATATTAAGGTAATCAGGATGGCAGCAGGAATAAACAGGCTGGGCGAAGCCTCGTTGACTGTCCGCAGGATGGTGATAGGAATCCAAGAAGACAGCAGGCCTAACAGTCCCCACAGGCAGGACATCACAAATCCGTATCCTCGGAAGTAGGCACGCAGGCCGACAATGACGGCAGTCATACCGCCTACGGGTAATCCGATGGTCATCATGGTGTGATGGAATATATAGTCGCGGCCTGTTTCGGAGATGCCACATACTAAAAGCAATACCATCCATAATGCACACAGGCCATAGAAAGTATAGCGCCAGCGCGCCTCCTTGGCCTTGGCACGATGATAACCCATGCGCACTTCCTTATACTTCTGCGCCGTTTCTTCCTTGGCTGTGCCAAAGCGCTTGAAGTAGGGTTGTTTCGGATCTATATCGCCCAGACTGATAACCCATTCTTCCAGTTTGCGCTCGTAACTATATTGCTCACTGAATTCCTGGGTCGGGTCTTCGTGATAAAAGACTGACATCCATTGGCACAAGGAACCTTGCTTGATAGCAGTAAGCAACTGTGAGCGATAGAGATGCGTATCAATGTTTGAGCCAGACTTCAGCTCAGTGCCGTCGTCGAGCAGATAGGTAGGCGTAACCCCCAGTATGCGACAGAAACGATAGGCTGCAGTACGCAAATCGTAAGCCCCTAAGCGCTCCCTGTTCTCATCGCTTTTCAAGTCGAAGCAGGCTCGTGCGTCGCTGATTTGCTCAAACCATCCGTGCAACTGGGCAAAATAGAAGAAGCGCCCTTCGGGGTCACTATAGTCAGCCACACGTTCGGTGTACTCACTATCCTTCAAATTCTGCCATTTCTTCAAGTCCTCGCGCAACACTTCTCCAACCTTGTAAGGACTATCAGCATCCCTCAGGTCGAAAGCCGCCTCACGATCGATATTATAGAGCACCTTATATCCCAGTGACTTCGTGGGCTTCTTCCCGTTGGTCATGATACGCAGGGCTTCACAGGCCATGTGGTCCTCGTGGCTATACATCCACGAAAGCAGTCGCCCGTCGCTCAAGCTTAGCCATTCGTCGTCCGTACATTCTTCATAACCGAAGGAACGTACAATCTCTGACAATGTCGATGACGGATACTTGCCCAGGAAAGGTATCTCCGGGTCTATCTCGTAGGCCAGCTTCAGAATGGCAACACGCTTTTCAATCTTACTCTCTGCAGAGAAATAAGACCTCAGCCGATTGATGTCTGCCTTCGTGTGCGACTCCAAATAGAGAAAGATGCTGTCGTTGGGATTGGAGAGCACGATGGCATACTCCTCCTGATAGCTCAAGACGGAAATAGCCACGCTATGAACATCGTCACAGAGATTACCCCTGACATCCTTATAGGGATAGGTGGGTTCCATCACATAGACAGCAGCCATCAAGCCTGCCTTCTGGTCAGCCGGGTATCGGTTGACAACGATATCCTTTACTGCAGAGCTGAGCTTTACATTGCCGCATTGTTCCAACCAGCCTGCTATGCGCCCATTGTACAGATAGTTGATAGCCAGGCGCTCATTGTCCACAAGCAGCGGGATGAGCTCATGCACGTTATCTGCCACCAGGTTGCGCTCAGGGTCGACAATAAAGCTACGATACTTCAGGATAGGCGACGACAGGTCTATTTTCACATTCTCACCCAAGAACCAGCGCTCCACTTCGTCATAGCCCCATCGTGACTGGGGATTGACAGCCGTGAGTCCCTGAACGATCATCTTTACCCTGTCGGGCAACTCGTTGATACGAGGCAGTCGGCCCTCATTCTTCTTGCGCATCATCACGCGCTCGTTCTGGTTCAGCGGGTTCTCGCCCAGCCAGAGGGTCATCAGCGTAATACCCAACGAGTAGAAGTCAACCGCAGGCGTAATTTCCACCTCACCGTCGATGACATCATTATACATCTCTGGTGCAGCGTACACTGGAGTACGGGCCTGAGTGGTACGATGTAGTTTCTCGTCAGATTCCAGCACGCTGGATATGCCAAAATCTCCCAACACTAATTCTTTATGACTCTTGTCGCGGAAAAAGAAATTGCCGGGTTTTATATCCTTGTGGATAATATTGTTGTTATGGCAATATGCCAAAGCGGCAGCTGCCTGCAAGGCAATACGACGGAACTGGTTGAAATCGCCATCAAGGTCATACTCGTTCAAGGTATTGCCCCTGAAATATTCCATCAGTTCATAGTCACGACTCTTACCGTCAACGTATGTCTTGCCATAGTCGTCTATCCTGACGATCATCTCCATATTGGTATTCTGGATGATGCGCATCAAGGTCTTCTTGATGGTGAAGTTGGGATAATATATCTTCAGCACTCGCTCGCCTTCCTCACCTTCTACCAGGAATACTTGAGCTTCGCCAGAATTATCGCTCAGGCACTTGACGCTACGATAGATTCTTCCTTTAAGCAGAAACTCAACATCCCCGCCAGATATTTTTTTCGAAGAATCACTTGGCCGAATGGTTGCATCGCCAGCAGCAGGCCGGTTTGTCGAGACACGCATCGTCGTGTTGACTGAGGCTTCTGGTTTGATTGTTCTTAGGGTCTGGTCCATTGCCGTTATTTATCGTCTTTTATTTCGTCAGTACTGTTTTTTCCTAAAACTACCCACTTGCCTCCTAACTGGGGCTTGGCACAGCCACAAGGACTGCTATGCATAGCGTGCTTATAATTGCACACCCATGCCAGGCGCACACCGACAGGCTTGCTGGCCATCGCATAATTGCGAGCCTTGGCGGGTGATGCTGTCACAGGGACTGCCAACTTTTCCAAGATGGCCGAGAGCATCTTGATTTTGGCAGACTTCTGCTCTTCCAGTTCCTCTTTGGTCATACGCTTCGACTCACGCTTAGGAATCACAGGATTCTCGACTCCCTCATCCTTTGCCAACAATGTCAGCACACGCTCACGCAGTTTCATATTGGCCTGTTCGCGCAGAATGTCGCGTTCAGAGTTATAGGGTAAGGCATTCTCCAATTTGGAGTAGTCCTGAACGATTTCCACCAAGTCCTGATAGTCAGGATTCATCTGCAATTCCTTTACCAGCATTCGCGCCTCTTCTGTCAGGGCAGTACCACACTTCTTGCAAAAGGCAAACTCATTCAGCGAGTGGCACGTAGGACAGACGAGCCCGCCTCGCGGACTGCCACATTCCGGGCAGTAGGCCTCATTGCCCGTAAGATGGGCACCACAGAAGGAGCAAATGTCTTTTTTGATATAATGGTGACAAACTTCGCAGAAGTCTGCATCAGGATCTATCTCGGCTCCACAATGCGGACAGGCAGCTTTGCTGATAGGCTGACCACACTGGGCACAGAACATAGCTTCAGGATCGTTAATGGCACCGCAATACGGACAGGGTTTGCCTGCTGCCTGATGCTGCAACTGTTGTTGCTGCATCTGCATGGGCTGGTCCTCATCCTGAAGGAAACGCTCCCTCTGCATTGCCTGAGGACGTACAGTCCGCTGCGTTCTTTCGTAGTTTGAATTATTGTCGTTAATCATATTGCTGCAGTAATAATTGTTGCAAAGATAACAAAAAATTTTTGAACACAACAAAAAACCGCCGTAAATTTATATTTACGACGGCATTTTTTCACTTTTTTGCTATAATTTTACCACAAAGACAGTCTTTCTTTCTTCGGTATAAACATCTTATCCCCTTCTTTCACGCCAAAGGCATCATACCACATATCGATATGAGGAAGTGCTCCGTTGACACGCCAACGGCCCAGCGAGTGAGGATCACTCTTGGTGCGATTACGAATTTCTGCTTCTGTTACATTGGCTGCCCAAACTCCAGCATAGGCAAGGAAGAAACGCTGGTCTGCTGTAAGACCGTCTATTACGGGCAATGCGCTCCTTTTGGTGGCATTCTTATAGGCATACCAGGCAACCTGCAGGCCGCCATGATCAGCCAGATTCTCGCCCAGCGTCAAACGGCCGTTTCCGTTCAAGTCGGGCAGCACTTTAATCTTTGAGAAGAAGTCTGCGTATCTGTCTGTACGCTCTGTAAAGTTCTCTGCATCTTCTTCCGTCCACCAGTCATGCATGTTTCCATCCTTGTCATAGCGTCGTCCGGAGTCGTCGAATCCATGCGTCATCTCGTGACCGATTACAACACCGATAGCGCCATAGTTAAAGGCATCGTCTGCCGTCGGATCAAAGAACGGAACTTGCAGAATACCAGCAGGAAAACAGATTTCATTGGTCGTAGGGTTATAATAGGCATTGACAGTCTGAGGGGTCATGTACCAGTCATCGCGATCGACGGGTTTGCCTGCTGTGTGGTCAATGTGCCAAGCCAGCTGCCAACGGCGACACTCCATCATATTCTCATAGTAAGACTTTTTCGCATCAATTTTCAGGCTCGACATATCCTTCCAACGATCAGGATAGCCTATCTTTACATAGAAGGAATTAAGCTTCAGCAGCGCGTTCACCTTGGTAGAGTCGTCCATCCAGGTCTGAGCAGCAATACGTTCGCCAAGAGCAATCTTCAGATTGTCTACCAATGTCTTCATACGCTCCTTCGAGGAAGCGGGGAAATACTTCTGTACGTAGATACGCCCAAGGGCTTCACCCATCACGCTTTGCACCTGTCTGGTAGCACGACGCCACAAGGGATGGTCTTCCTTTCGTCCTGAGACCACCTTTCCCCAGAAATCGAAGCTCTCTGCGCGTGCAGCATCATTCAGCAAACCTGCAGCACTGCTGATGACACCCCACTCCATCACGTCGCGATACTCAGCGGCACTCATCGACGAGAAGAGCTTGTCAGCAGTATCTAAGAATGCTGGCTGTCCTACAACAATTTCCTGAATATACTGAGTCTTCAGGCCTGAAGCATTACACTGTTTCTCTAACTGCAGATGTGGATAACGCGAGACAAACTCCTTGAGAGTCATCTTGTTATAGTTGGCTATCGGGTCGCGCAGCTCTGTCTGAGACTTCGAGGCTTGGGCCAGTGATGTCTCGACCTTCATGATGTTCTTCATCTTCTTTTCAGCAGCACCCTTCTTGAAGCCGAACAACTGAAACATCTTGATAACATGCTGCTCGTAGGCTTTACGGATTTTGACTGTAGCCGCATCGTTTTCCACATAGTAGTCCTTTTGCCCGAGAGTCAGACCGCCCTGACTGATATTCAGAATGTTCTGGGTGGCATCTTTCTCGTCTGCGCCAATATAGGAATTGAAAAATTCCTGTTCGCCGTAGGGAGCCAGTTCCATCTGAATGTCAAACAATTGCTCCTTAGTCTTAGCAGCCTCCAGTCTCTTGATAAGAGGGGCTATTGGAGTCAGTCCTTCTTGTTCTCTGCGAGCTGAGTCCATAGCCAGCTTGTAGAGGTCGCTCAGCTTCTGCTCTACAGAGCCATTCGGATAGCTATTCTCCAGCAATTCCTTCAGAATGCCATTGATGCGCTTGTTATTGTCTTCGGCCAGACGGTCGAAACTGCCATAACGTGAGTAGGCGGCAGGCAGTGGGTTGTTCTTCATCCAGCCTCCGCAGGCATACTCATAGAAATCGTCAGCAGGACGCACACTCGTATCGAGGTCGTTCAGGCTGATACCCGATCGAAGCTGTGCAAATGCTGATGTGGACAACATTGCTGTTACCATGATTGTCAATAGTTTCTTCATTTTTATATACTTTAATTGGATAATTGTTCTAATTCTTCCGATAGCTTCTCCCAGCGTGCCACCTCCTCATCCAGGGCTTTCTTGGTCGAGGTATATTCTGTTACGAACTCCATGTTGGCAGCATTCTCTGGTTTCATCAGGAGGTTGTCCAGCTCTTTCAGTCGCTGTTCCATATCGTTGATTTTACGCTCCGAATCTTCTACCGCTTTCTCTGCTTTTCGCAATTGCTTCTGGCGTTCCTTATGGGCGGCATAGCTCTCAGTCTTCTGACTCGGCTGGGAGACTGGTTTTAGTCCGAGCCCGTCGGACTGGGAGTCCGAGCCCGTCGGACTGGGAGTTCGCTCCCGTCGGACTACGGAGCCCAACTCGTCAAGGGTTGAAATATTCTTAGACTGTAAGAAATCGTAGATGCCTCCCAGATGTTCGCGGACATGACCTCCTCCAAACTCATACACCTTGGTGACGAGTCCGTCCAGGAACTCTCGATCATGGCTCACGATGATAGCTGTACCATCGAAAGCCTTGATAGCTTCCTTCAGCACGTCTTTAGATGCCATATCCAGATGGTTGGTCGGCTCGTCCAGTATCAGCAGGTTGACAGGCTCCAGCAACAGGCGTATCATCGCCAGTCGGCTACGCTCGCCTCCACTAAGCACCTTTACCTTCTTGTCGGAAGCCTCTCCGCCAAACATAAACGCTCCAAGAATATCGTTAATACGCAGGCGAACGGCTCCTTTTGCCACATTGTCAATAGTCTGGAATACGGTCAGCGACTCGTCTAACAGTTGTGCCTGATTTTGGGCAAAGTAGCCTATTTGGATGTTATGTCCTATTTTCAGATTACCATCAAAGGGAATCTCTCCCATGATACACTTCACGAGCGTTGACTTGCCCTCACCGTTTTTTCCAACAAAGGCCACCTTCTCACCGCGCTTGATGGTCAGTGTGACATGGGAGAACACCGTATGCTGACCATAGTCCTTCCTTACATCCTCGCAGATGACGGGATAGTCGCCTGAGCGCAAACAGGGAGGAAACTTCAGGTGCATAGCCGAATTGTCCACTTCATCCACTTCGATAGGCACCATCTTCTCTAACTGCTTGATTTTCTGCTGCACCTGAACGGCCTTGGTGGCCTGATAGCGGAAGCGCTCTATAAACTGGCGCATCTCAGCCATCTCCTTCTGCTGGTTCTCAAAAGCCCTCAGTTGTTGTTCCCTGCGCTCCTTGCGTAGCTCCACATATTCGTTGTATCTGACCTTATAGTCAATAATTCGTCCACAACTGATTTCCAGCGTACGATTCGATACATTATTGATAAAAGCCCTGTCGTGGCTCACCAGCACAACGGCACTCGAAGACTGGGCAAGAAACTGTTCCAGCCATTGTATCGACTCAATGTCCAAGTGGTTGGTAGGCTCGTCAAGCAGCAGTACATCAGGTTTCTGCAATAATATCTTGGCCAGCTCTATTCGCATTCGCCAGCCACCAGAGAACTCACTGGTGGGACGATTGAAGTCATTGCGATCGAACCCCAGTCCGATGAGCGTTCGCTCCAACTCGGCCTCACAACCTTCAGCGCCCATCAACTGATAACGCTCATGTTCCGTCGTATATTTCTCTATCAGTGCCAGATAGCTCTCGCTCTCATAGTCGGTGCGCTCGCTCAACTCGCGATTCAGCGCATCGATACGTTCCTTCATCTTGGTAACGTCGGCAAAAGCCTTCTGTGCTTCTTCACGAACGGTGGTGTCATCCTGGAGCACCATCACCTGAGGCAGATAGCCAATCGTGGTATCGTTGGGTACACTGACTGTGCCGCTGGTAGGCTGTTGCAGCCCACAAAGTATTTTAAGCAGCGTCGACTTGCCAGCACCATTCTTACCAACAAGGGCTATCCGATCGCGATCGTTCACCACAAAACTGGCATTCGTGAACAATGGCTTGACACCAAACTCTACGTGTAGTGATTCTACAGATATCATCTATACCTTTATTATTTCGAAGCTTAAAACAGCAAGAATTTCTTGATTTTGTTTTTGATACGGGTTTTCAACGGATATTTTCCTCCCATTACCTGTTGCAACAGGAATTGGCCCGTTGATGCTGCAGGCGGACAAGCCAACTTGCTGGCATCCAGCCCCGTCACCACAGCTACCGTCCACATCATGGCGCGAGAGAAACGCCACAGGCCAAACGTCTGCAACATCTGCTTCACCGACGAGCCATCGCGGAAGTCGGCCAAGCCGTTCTCTGCCTCTTTCAATGCCTTGTAGCAGTCTACTACCGAACGTAGGGTCAGCGTGCCATGATTAAATTGTTCGAACGCTTGTACGATAGTTCCTACAACGGCTGCAGAGGGTGTCAGTCGGCGTTCATTGCCCACCTTATCATACAATGAGTTACCATTTCGCTCCTGCCAACGTTCGAAGAGCATTTTACGTATAGGATTACATACTTCCGAAGTCAAAGTCAGCGGTTTTTCTTCTGCTGTCTCTGCTTCTGCCATCCAGTCGATGCTTAAGTCTTGGGGAGCACGAAGGCCAAAATCGAACAGCCGTACCACTCCCTGATAACACTCGGAGGTCAGTCCGTGACGGCGCGACAATTCATACAATTCGCCCCATTCCTCATTCGACGGTCCGCGGTCCAGACAATCCAACTCTCCCAAGGACACCTGTATCAATTCAAAAAACATCTTCTGCATGGTCTTCACATTTTATGATAATTTCTGCAAAATTACGGATTATTTTGGCTTCGTCCAAATATTTCGGCACTAAATTTGGTTTATCGCCCATTTATTTGTACTTTTGCGCCATAAAACAAGTAAGAATATGCCTGAAGACAAGATACAACGCATGGAGCAACTCATTCGTGAGTTGAACGATGCTTCTGATGCCTATTACAATGGACATGCGGAACGAATGACCGACTATGAGTGGGACCAGCGATTCGACGAACTGCGTCAGCTGGAGTCTGAGACCCAAACAATCCTAGCCGACTCGCCCACACAAAAGGTGAGCGAGGACCAGCTGGCAGGCCAGAAAGAAGAACACGAATACGCAGCTCTCTCACTGGCCAAGACCAAGCAGACTGGCGAGCTGGTGAAATGGGCCGAAGAGCGTCCGATATGGATTTCGTGGAAACTTGACGGACTCACCCTTGTCGTGACCTATGATGGAGGAAAACTCAGCCGCATTGTCACTCGTGGCAACGGGCACATCGGCACCAACATCACCCATCTGCACAAGGCCATTAGCGGCATTCCCTCAGCGATCAGCGACAGGCGGCATGTAGTGATTCGTGGCGAAGCGGTCATATCTTACGATGACTTTGAACACTATCTTATAGAGAGCGGTGAGGACTATGCCAACCCGCGCAACCTGGCGTCTGGCTCACTTAGTGTCAAAGATCCTCAAGACATCATGGACCGCCACATCCGCTGGATTCCGTTTACCCTTGTCCATACGGATGAAGATATTCCTTCCTGGGGGCAGCGTATGGACTGGCTGGACCAACAAGGGTTCAACACTGTCGAGCGACAGTACGTTGAAAAGCCCTCTCAAGCCAATGTGGAAGCATGTATCGCTGCCTTCACCCACAAGGTCACCACCAAGGAGAATCCCTTTCCTGTCGATGGACTAGTCGTTTGCTACGACGATACCGTCTATGCCCAGACAGGCAGCATCACTGGGCATCATGCCACTCGTGCCGGCTTGGCATTCAAGTGGCAGGATGAGTCTGCACAGACTACCCTCAGGGAGATAGAGTGGTCGTGTGCAGCTTCCACCATCTCGCCTGTTGCCATCTTCGAACCCGTAGAGTTGGAGGGAACCACCGTCAAGCGTGCTTCACTCTGCAACATCAGCGAGTGCGAACGACTGGGTATGGGTGGACCAGGCACGATGATGAGTGTCATTAAAGCCAACAAGATTATCCCCAAGGTCATAGCTGTCACACAGTCTGTAGGATTGTTCTCTATCCCCGATCAATGTCCAGTATGCCACGCTCCTGCTGTCGTCAGCGAAAGCGAGGCCAGCGGAACCAAGACGCTGCATTGCACCAATGCCGAATGTCCTGCCAAACAGCTCAAGAAGTTTGCACGTTTTGTCTCCAAAGAAGGTATGAACATCGATGGCATCTCTGAGCAGACACTTTCCAAATTCATCAATCTGGGATGGATTACAGAATATGCCGACCTCTACGAGTTACGCAACCATATCCACGAACTGTCCCTCATGGAAGGATTTGGAGAGCGATCGGCCTCCAACATCATGCGCAGTATTGACCGTTCTCGAGAAGTACAGGCGCATCGACTCCTCTACGCACTTAACATCCCACTCTGCGGACTGGATGTCTGCAAGCGTCTGCTTGCTGCCCATCCTCTCGACACCCTGGTCTCTATGGCGACATCCCTTACAGCACCGTCCCCATCTGCAGCAACTGACCCATCAGGAAACGGTTCCTCCGATTCCATCCAGCTCGACCTGTTCGCACCGTCACAGCCAACAGACCCGCAGGAAATCTTTGCCCACATTCCAGGTATCGGACCCGAAAAGTCTGCCCAGTTTGTGCGCTGGTTCCGCAATGCTCATAACTACGACCAATACCAGCATCTTATCACTAAGCTCAACATTCAAGCCTCTGAGACCATCCCTACAGGCAACCGTTGTCAAGGACTCACCTTTGTCATTACGGGCGATGTTCATCATTATAAGAACCGCAACGAACTCAAGGCATATATCGAGTCGCAGGGCGGCAAGGTGGCATCAGCGGTCAGCGGTTCTACCTCTTACCTTATTAACAATGATGTCACCTCTACCTCGGGCAAGAACAAGAAAGCCCAACAATTGGGCATTCCCATCCTGTCGGAGGACGATTTCGTGAACCTCTATACGGAACCATCGGAATGAAGCCTACCAACCCGCTGATGATTGTCCCGTTGCTGATGCATTGGAAACGCCCTTCCCGCATTAGTGACATGCCTGCTTTAGCCCTACCCTTTTGGATTCGGAAAGGCTACGACGGGCTGACTTTTTTCGGGCATATCATCACGCATAGCAAGGAGGAAGCAGACCACCTGAACACCCATTTCGACTCCATGAAAGTTCACGAGATGATACACCTCTATCAGGCTCGAACCACTCACGACTCATGGCTCTGTTTCTATTGGAAATATTTTGTCTATTGGCTACAGGGCTGTCGCTACCGCCGCCATCTCCGCAATGCAGGCTATTTGCTTAACCCTTTCGAGATGGAGGCTTATGCCCACATGCATGATCTACATTATCTGCCCCAACACCCTGAGGGTTGCTCAGAGTGGAAATATTATGCCTCGCTCCCACTTTCCGAACGCCTGCTGATTATACGTAAAAAACTAAGACACTAAAGCACGGACAATAGCATAACAGAGCGTTAGCAGTAGCACCGCCATCGGAACATAGCACTGACGCAATGGATAGTTGGCAGGAATAGCGAAACGACAATAGAAGAAGCGATAGACACTCCAACCTACCAGTCCACCCCATAGAAGTCCGACAGTGATATCGCCAGGATAGTGAACACCCAGATACAGACGGGTATAGCAATTGGTGAGTGACCAACAGACCATGAAAATAGTGAAAAGTCGCTGACGCATAAGCAGGGAGAAGAAGACAGCAATGGAAAAGGTGTTGGCTGCATGGGCAGAGAAAAATCCGTAATTGCCTCCACGATAGCCATCGACGACATCTACCAAATGACCGATCTCAGGATCGTGCGTGGGGCGCCATCTTGCTACAAGTGGCTTCACTATCTCGTCATCAACAGCACCAGCCAGTGCTACACATAGACCAGCAGCTGCTATAATCAGCAGGACATCGCGAACATTACGGTTCACCATGATGACCACATAGAGCAGAGCCACATAGAGGGGTATCCAGGTGGTAGCCGTTGTCAGGGTCATAATAATAGAGTCTAAAAACGTTGAGTCACTTCCGTTCACCATCAACAACAATTGCTTGTCGAATTGTATTAGTTCTTCCATAATCTATGCTTCACTATTGATAAAACACATCATTTCCCTTCTCAAATTATCTCAATATCTTTAGCCTCCAGCCATCCTTGCTTACCATCAGCCACACGAATCTCACGCCATCCCTTCATCGTGTCGTCAGTAATGGTGACACGAGAACCTTCATGCAGGATAAACAAGTCGGTACCATTCTTTGAAGGAGTGCTCTTGATGGTGACAGCTGATGAGATGACGATGGCTCCCGTACGATGGTCGAGACCCCGTTTTTGCAGCCAGGCAAAGACATTGCTCAGCCCGAACACTAACAGCAAGAACAAGGCCCCGAAGAATCCCACCTTTCGCAACCAAATGCGCTCTGCAAACAGGTAGGCCAATGCCAGTACAATAGCAATGGCAAGAGCGATGAGAGCCAATCGGGCCCAAGCATCGACACTCTGCAATGATACCAGCTGACGATACCATGTGATGAAGAACATCTCGGATTCAGGGGTAATCTTATCGATGGTCTTCGAACGTGCCATCTGCAGATTGAAACGGATATCCCTGTCACCAGGCGACAATAGCAAGGCACGCTCGTAGGCAAGCACAGCCTGAGTCATATTGTCCATGCGATAGTAACAGTTGCCCAAATTATAATAGAGGTCGGCAGAAACGCCTTGTTTCAACAGACTTTCATACTGTTGGGCAGCCTGCTGGTAATGCTCATGAGCATAGGCACTGTCAGCTTGCTCCTTGGTGACAGCATTTGCAGAAAGCGGAAGCATCAACATCAACAACCACACTACGGATGCTTGGGGACGCCGTCCTTTCTTCATCGTTGAAGCAATCTGGGTAATCGCACTCATGGCCATATCGTAAACCTTATTCATATTTCCTTTTGCATCACCTGGGGCATAGCGGGCATACTCACACTCATCCAAAGCGCCAAGGAACTGCTGGATGGTCTCGTCAGACACATGGTGAGCATGCAGCTGCTGGCTGATATTCTCGCGCGACAGCTGTTCAACGGGCATCGAGAGCTTGTCGCCGACATAGCCCCAAAGGGCTCGCAGCACCTCATCATAGAATTCGCCCTGCTTGTCCTGAGCCATCAACTTGGCAGCTTTCTTCAAGCGCTTGGTGGCCACCTTATTAGCCTTTCCTGCACGTTGCTTCACCACATCAGCACGCTCGATGGCACGCTGACGGAAGATGACAAATAGCGAGATAAAGCCGAAGAACAATACCGCCAGCATAACCCAATATTCTGTCGAACCAAAGAAAAATTCGTCCACAGCATGCTGACGGGTAGAACCTGTCTTAATGTAATGGATATCGCGGTTAAGCTGCTTCACGTCTTCCTGACCTGTATAAGCTGCTGACGAACCTCCACTACCCTTCTCCACATGGAGTTGGAATGGCTCTGTGCGTATAGTCTTATACTGATTCGTCTTGGTATCAAAATAGACATATTCAATAGCAGGAATCTCAAAATCACCCTGATGACGGGGAACGGCTAAGAAGTCGTAGACAATGTTTCCCTCCAACCCATTGGTTGTCAGTTTGGTTTTATCCGTCACCTTTGCATCATAGTGATCGAAGTCTTTAGGGAATTTCACCTCGGGCTGTTTCAGCAGTTTCATGTTGCCTACACCGCTAACCACCACCTGCAATTTTACTGGGTCGTTAGCTTTGACCTCTGTCTTGTCGAGCGTAGCAGAAATAGTAAACGAACCCACGCCACCAGAGAAGTTGGCTGGACGCTGGGGCAATGGCTCTACTTCAATCGTGATACCAGGAGCCTTGATTTGCTTCTTCACTTCGACATATCCTGAGCCTCCGTTGAAGAAAGCTTCGAAGGGATCGACACTGCGATTCTGTTGCACCACAATACCCTCATAGGTAATGCTGGGCACCTCCAGTTTTCCAGTAGCCTGTGGGAACATCACATATTGTTGCCAAGTCACAGTGCGATAAGGCTTACCGTTTAGTTGTTCTATATGGAACTGCTTCTCTTGAGGCAGGGGCACCTCACGCGTGTAGAAACTCTTCAGGTCTGCCATCTTACCATTCAGTTGGGTCAATCCCACGAGGGTGTAGACCTTATATGTCAGAAGGATGGGCTCCTGTTCGCGAACCTTGTGTTTCGATGCCGTTACCTTTATGAACAAATCACTACCCGAGATGGCTGTACCGGCAGCACGTACCTCACCCGTACTGCTCTGCTGATTCTGTTGGCGGTGACCACCCTGCTGGGCCTGCCCGCTCACCTTGATATGAAGCTCGTTAGAGGTGATATTCTTTCCTCCTGCAGTCACATGGGCAGCAGGAATGGTAAACGAGCCATTCTTCGTTGCAGAGAGAATATAGGTATAGGTGATGCTCGATGAACTGGAGGTATGGCCGTTGACCATCTGGAAGCTCGATTGTGTGGACGTCGAGGGCCCCATCAGCACATCAAAGGCATCAGGGATATTACCAGCCCTAAAGCCTTTGGCATCGTCAGTATTTACTGTATAGGACAGTCGGAACTGCTCGCCCACGGCCACTTGTGCAGGAGCACGTCCTGTCAGGGTCTGAGCTGTAGCTATGAGCAAAGAGCAATGAAAAATGAGCAATACCATCAGCACTCTCATCTCCCATACACTTCGGTTTATTCTTATTGTTGTATATCCGTCGGAAAACATTTTGTCAATTTTCATTTCCATTTCTCACTTCTCATTCCTCATTTATAAAGCCGCATTACCAGTTTTTCTCTAAGCGTCGTCTCTGAGGCTGTTGTTGAGCCTTCTTCATACGATCCTGAGTCTGCTTCTCTTCTTGCATAGCAGCATTCAACAATTGTTCAGCATTCTCTTTACTCATCTGCTGACGATCTTGCTGATTTTTCTGTTGCTGCTGCTCGTCCTTCTTTTGTTGGTCTTGCTTCTGCTGGTCTTGTTTATCCTTATTTTGGTCTTTATTCTGCTGATCCTTATTCTGCTGATTTTGATTTTGCTGTTGCTGCTTCTGCTGGCGCTTGCAAAGTGCAAGATTGTAGCGTGTCTGATGGTCAGTAGGATTGTTGCGCAACGACTCCTTATAGGCCTCAATAGCCTCACCGAACATCTGGTGTTGCTGACAGATAACACCTATATTATGGTAAGCCTGCGCGCGTCGCAGAGGATTACTCTCCAACTTAGCAGCCTGTTCCAGTTGAGTGATTGCCAGTGAGTCTTTGCGCTGTAGCATCAGTGCATTACCTAAATTATAGTAGGCCTGCGGATTACGCTGATTCTTCTCTACCGCCTTCCGATAGGACACCTCAGCTTCTGCAGCATTACCCAGACGATACTGTTTGTTACCCTGCCGAATCAACTGACGATCCGACTGTGCCTGGGCACCCACTGCCAGCAACAGAAGCACAGCAACAGCTGTTGCCTTCTGGGAACGACGGAACAGGGAGATATTCTTCAGCATGGGGTTTTTTATCTCAAGCAAACAAACTTCAAGGATGAGCAATAACAGCACCAGAATACCTACAGCCTGAAACTGCTCGTCATAGTCGCTATAGATGGTACTGGAAATCTCTTTCTTTGCCAGCTTGTCCAACTCGTGATCCAACTGGTCCTGTGCGTTGCTGTTGTTTTCAACATGAATATATGCGCCACCGCCAGCATCTGCCAACTGACGACACATCTCTTCATTCAGGCCTGTCATGACCGTCTGCCCACTGTTGTCTTTCAAATAGTCACCATCACCCGTAGGAATAGGAGCCCCACTGGTAGAGCCTACACCCAGGACATAGGTGTTCATACCTTTTTCTCTTGCATCTTTTGCAGCCTCTGACGCCCCGCCTTCATGGTCTTCACCATCCGTGATGACGATGATTGCCTTGCCGACACCCTCCTGCTGGGTAAAACTGTGCGATGCCATATTGATGGCAGCAGCGATATCGGTACCCTGAGTGGCAATCATCGAGGGAGAGATGTTTGAGAGAAACATCTTCGCGCTCACATAATCGCTCGTGATGGGCAACTGTACAAAAGCGTCGCCAGCAAAGACGATAAGACCTATCTTGTCGTTCGTAAAATGGTCGACCAAGTTCTCCACCATCATCTTTGAACGGTCAAGACGACTGGGAGCCACATCTTCAGCCAACATAGAGTTGCTGACATCCATACAGATGATGGTTTCAATACCAGTACGTTTTTCATGACTAATCTTCGTTCCCATTTGTGGACGTGCCAGCATGATGATAAGCAATGCCAAGGCACCTGACAACAGCCAGAACTTGACTGCTGGACGGAAACGCGACACGTCGGGCATCAGCTGACGCACCAAATCCGGATCTCCAAACTTACGGAGACGCCGTTTCTGCTGGCGCAACATCAGCCAGCGGATAATAAACAGCAAGGGTATTACTGTTAGCAGATATAGATATATGGGGTCTTCAAATCTAAACATCTATGCTATTTACAATTTATTTTTTATTTATTATTTATGATTTTAGGGCAAGCGACGGAAGATGGTGATGCGCAACAGTACTTCAAGCAACAGGAGCAGGGCTGCTGCGAGTGCGAAAGGCTGATAGGCCTCATAGCGCTTGCTGAACTTCTTGACATTCAGTTTCGACTTCTCAAGCTTGTCAATTTCCTTGTAGATATTCTGCAACTCTCGATTATTAGTGGCACGATAGAAATCACCATCCGTAGCCTGAGCAATATCGTTCAGCGTCTTGGTATCTATCTCAACTGGTATGTTGACATACTGTATGCCTCCTCCCACCTGCATGGGATAAGGCGCAACTTTGTTCGTACCTACGCCGATGGTATAGACACGGATGCCCAGGCTCTTGGCTATCTCTGCTGCCGTCATAGGTGACAGGTCGCCACGATTGTTGGAGCCGTCAGTCAGCAAGATGACTACACGGCTCTTGGCCTTCGAGTCTTTCAAGCGCGACACGGCATTAGCCAGTCCCATACCGATTGCCGTTCCGTCTTCTATGAGTCCACGGGCTGCGATATCTGTCCTGACGCTCTGCAACAGATTGAGCAGTGAAGCATGATCGGTAGTCATCGGACATTGGGTAAAAGCCTCGCCTGCAAAGATAGACAGTCCAATATTATCGTTGGGTCGCCCAACGATGAATTCTGCGGCCACTTGCTTGGCAGCTTCTATACGGTTAGGCTTCAGATCCTCTGCCAGCATGGAGGTCGATACGTCCATAGCAAGCATGATATCAATACCTTCTACCGATTGTTTCTTCCAAGAGTTCTGTGTCTGAGGACGAGCCAGCACCAGCACAACCAGCACAAAGACTGCTATACGGAGCAAAGGCTGCAGAGGCATCAGGGTTACTTTCCATGAACGGGGAGCATAGCGATAGGCATTCGTATCGCTCATCCGCATAGTAGGCTCGCTTTTCTTCCTATACATCAGATACCATATCAGATAGGGTATCAGCAACAGGAGCAGCAACAGATATTCTTTATTGGCAAATTCCATTTTTTCTCTTTTTTTCTTTTATACCAATAGCTGCCATACACTCCAGACGATATAGCAGAATAGGGCTATAGCAACAAGGGCGACACCCCAAATGACAGACTTCAATAGCCGACGTTCCTTCTGAGAACGCTGGTCGGCCTCCGAGAGCTGTGGTTTCTGAACCTCCTCGGTTGGTAGGTTCTCCAGCTTGGTCTGATTGATGAAGTCAATGGCACTAACCAGATTGGCATCATTCTCGTTAATCATCGTCGAGTATTTGGCAAACTTCACCAGGTCTGCAGTCATAAACAGCTGACGCAACTCGTCCAAGCCCTGCTGGTCGCCAGTGTCGGTCAATCTGCTGATAATCTCTGAACTGGTCATCTCCATTGCTGAGAATCCATAACGCTCTTCGATATACTTACGAAGCGTATCGGTGAGCTTAGTATAGTACTCTTTTGCATTCTCTGAGGTTACCATTTTATCGGCCTTGATCTGCTCTATTTCCTTCATAGCCTTCTGGTGAGGTAGTAGCCGCTTCACTATCTTGATATGGGCAATGACCGGTTTATTGTCGCGCAGTCTGAGATACAGATAGTAAGCCAGCGCTATCAGGATCAGCAGCAGCACGCTAAGCCAGAACGATACGCTCCAGTCGCTCCATTGAAAGGGGTTGTCCTGAACATCCTTCGGAGGGAAGAATTTATTCAGTTGGGTAGTGTCCACCTCCATCTCTACCACCTTAAGGGCCAAGTCGGCTGTCTTCAGCTGCTTGCCGTTTACCTTCACCTTGAAGGCTGGCAGATGATAGAGATTACCGTCAAACGAGGTGAGGGTGATGACAAAGGAGTTGTCAGCAGTCCGCTGCGTATGCAGCACCTCTACACCTGGCACCAGCAACTGTCGAGGCTTCAACTGGGGCCATTCTATCTTGGCACCTTCTTGTCCCTGAACAGTCAGCGTTACCGTAGCCTGCTCGCCAATCAGCATTTCTATAGGGTCTATCTTGGCATCAACACTCGACTGAGCAATACCCAGCAGTGCCTGCGCCATCAATATGATTATCGTTGATATTCTCCTCATCAGCTTCGTTGTTTAAACAGCATCAGCAATGCCTTTACATAGTCCTCATTGGTTGCAATACTCACCAAGTCGACATTACTCTTGTTCATCGTCTCGCGCAAGTGTTTTTGAGTGTTGTTCCAATACTTCTCGTGAGCCTGACGGAGTCGTTTGCTCGATGTATCGATATATTGTTCGTAGCCAGTCTCAGCATCGACAACACGCATTAGTCCGACATCAGGCAGTTCACGGGCACGGAGATCATATACCTGCAATGCCACAACATCATGTTTCCGGTTGGCTATCTGCAGAGGTTGCAAGAAGTCCTGGCGGTCGTAGAAATCGCTCAGCACAAAAGCCGTACAGCGACGTTTCGACACACTGGTCAGAAACTCCAGAGCCTGCTTCACATTCGTACGTTTCGACACAGGCTGAAAGTCGAGCAACTCGCGGATAATATAGAGGATATGCTTGCGTCCTTTCTTGGGTGGTATATACTTCTCAATGCGGTCTGAGAAGAACACCACTCCAATCTTATCGTTGTTCTGGATAGCCGAAAAGGCAATCGTGGCTGCAATTTCCGTCACCATGTCACGCTTCATCTGACGCTGAGTGCCGAAGTCCAACGAACCGCTGACATCTATCAAGAGCATTACTGTCAGTTCGCGCTCTTCTTCAAACACCTTGACATAAGGGCGATGGAATCGTGCTGTCACATTCCAGTCAATGTCGCGCACATCATCACCATACTGATACTCACGCACCTCGCTGAAGGCCATTCCCCTACCCTTAAAGGCAGAATGATATTGCCCTGCGAAGACATTCGAGCTCAGACCACGGGCCTTGATCTCTATCTTCCGAACTTTCTTTATGATTTCAGATGTCTCCATCAATTACGCATTATGCATTATGCATGAAAACTATCAGGGAACCTCCACCTTGTTGATAATCTTGGAGACGATTTCCTCACTGGTCACGTTGGACGCTTCTGCCTCATAGGTCAGACCGATACGATGGCGCAACACATCATGAGCCACAGCACGCACATCCTCAGGCACCACATAGCCACGACGCTTGATGAAAGCATAGGCGCGGGCAGCCTTGGCCAGATTGATAGAGGCACGCGGCGAACCACCAAAGGCTATCATGTCCTTCATGTCTTTCAGCCCATAGCGGTCAGGATAGCGGGTAGCAAATACAATATCTGCAATATACTGCTCTATCTTCTCGTCCAGATACACCTCACGTACCACTGAACGAGCCTTGACAATCTCGTCGGCTGTGGTGACAGGTGTCACCTTGGGCAGACCACCACCGATGTTCTCACGGATAATCTTCTTCTCTTCGTCAATGGTAGGATAGCCAATCACCACCTTCAGCATAAAACGGTCCATCTGAGCCTCGGGCAACGGATAAGTGCCCTCCTGCTCAATAGGGTTCTGTGTAGCCATCACAAGGAAGGGATTGGGCAAGTCGAAGGTCTCGCTGCCAATAGTCACCTGTTTCTCCTGCATCGCCTCCAGCAAGGCACTCTGCACTTTAGCTGGGGCACGGTTGATTTCATCTGCCAGTACGAAGTTGGCAAACACTGGACCGCGCTTCACTTGGAATTTTTCCTCTTTCTGCGAGTATATCATTGTACCTGTCACGTCTGCAGGCAGCAGGTCGGGCGTAAACTGTATACGGCTGTAAGTGGCATCAATCAGCTGGGCCAGCGTTTTGATAGCCAGCGTCTTAGCCAGACCCGGCACACCTTCCAGCAAGATATTGCCATCACTCAGCAGACCAATCAGTAACGAGTCTACCAAATGCTTCTGTCCTACTATCACCTGATCCATGCCTGTCACGAGATTGGTCACGAATCCACTTTGTTGTTCTATCCGGATATTTAATTCACGGATGTCAATAGCTTCTGCCATAATTTTATCGTTATTTTTATTGTTTTCTATATTCAAGGTGCAAAAGTAGTCAATTCCTTGCTTATATCGTGCATTTTCATAACTAAATAATATTAAAAAAGTTTCCCAAAACTTATATTTTAGGAAACTTTTATGGTATCACTTTTTTTATTGTTTTTTCCGCTTTTTGAGTTGAAGCTTCGGAATCTTTAAAGTCTGACCTTCCTTGAGCTTAGGATTCCTGGGTAAGTCGTTGAACACCTCTATATAACACTCCATGTCTGGTCCCAGATGGGCGCGACAAATGCTATAGAAAGTCTGTCCTGCTTGCACCTTCACTTCGTAGTTGAGTCCTACGATGCGGTATGCACCTAAGCGCACTCGCTCGTCTTTGGCAGCATAGGGGTCGACGGATGACGTTTCTGTCTCTGTTTTCTCCTTGCTCACAGCAACGATGGGAGCAACCGCAACAGCCTTTTCTTCTGGTTTCAACTTGGCAGGTTCCACATCTGGCTGCTCACTCTCGGCTACAGTATTGACCGTATCCAATGGCGCAACAGCAATCGTATCGTGGATGACTACCGTATCGGACATCACAGCCAACATCGGAGCATGCTGCTGACCGTAATAATAGCCGCCCCCAGCAGATATTGCCATCAGTGCCAACACTCCAAGAGTGTTAAGAATCCATCGTCCCCAGGGTCTTGACTCGCCTTCTTCGTCAACAGACAATTCCTCATTGGTTTGAACATCTTCTTCGTCAACAGACAATTCTTCATCGGCTTGAACGTCTTCCTTGTCAACAACCTGTTCTACCGGTGGATACTGAGGGATGGGGCTTTCTTCTATTGTTTCTGGCTGAGACTCTTCCTCGGAGACCGCAGAGACCTCTGTCATAGGCTGTACTGGAGGCATCGTGGACTCTTTCTCGACTGTCTTGGGATCCACTGATACATACTGCACAAAAGGCCCTGTATGCGTTTCGTAGGTAACGCTCTCTGCTACTACTGGTTCTTCGTTAGGCATATCGTCGTCCTGACGGTTGGGCTGGTTGTCTTCCTCCTCCTCATCCTTTATATCGTCAAACTCTACTCCGTCGTTGAGTACCACTGTCTCAAACTGTGAGAAGGGTTTATTGACCAATTCCTTCATCATCGCATCGGGTGTGAACGACACTTTGGCATGACCACTGATGGTGACACGCTCACCTGTTCGCACACTAATACTCTCTCTGGCCTCTACGTCGATGAGCTTAAAGGTACCAAGGCCTTTCACCTTTACCTGCTGGTCGGTCTCAAGCCCCTCTTGAATCAAAGCGAACAAGGCGGAAACGAAGTTATTGGCATCACGCTTTGAGAAGCCATTCTTCTCTGTGAGAACAGCTGCTATCTCTTGAATCGTCAACTTTTCCATCGCCTATTGCCCTCCTTTCAATTTGTCTTTCCACGCCTGATTGGGTTTGAAGCTCAACACCAACTTGGGAGGAACAAGCATACGCTGTCCTGTAGTAGGATTGACGATGATGCGCTCCATCTTCTTTTTGGCTTCGAAAGTACCAAAATTGGGCACCAGCACAGCATTGTCCTCCTGGAAGGCATCACCCATTGCATTGATGATGTTGTCTACCAGTTTTTGCGTATCTTTCAGACTGTAGCCTGTACGCTCTGCCAGTGCGATTATAAATTCCTTGTTATTCATATCTCGTTGTAGCGTATAAATCAAACTCCTCTGCATCTGTAATGCGAACATCATAGAAAGCTCCGATGGTCAGCTGTTCCTCTATCGGAATAAGCACCTCAGGGTCTACCTCTGGCGAGCAGAACTCCGTACGGGCCACATACCATTCGCCCTCCTCGCGGTCAATGATGACACGCAGCGTCTGCCCTATTTTTTCAGCTTCTATCTCTGCTGAGATGTTCTGTTGGATACGCATCAGCTTGTCCAGTCGGGCCTGCTTCACCTCTTCTGGGACATCGTCCACATAGTGCTTGGCTGAATAGGTGCCGTCTTCTTCACTATAGGCGAAGGCTCCCATTCGCTCAAAACGAGCCCATTTGGTAAAGGCGATAAGCTCCTTGAAGTCCTCTTCAGTCTCTCCTGGGAACCCTACCATCAGAGTGGTGCGCAGATGGATGCCAGGAACCTCCCTGCGTATACGGCGTATCAGTTCGTAGGTTTCTTCGCTGGTCACATGGCGCTGCATACGGCTCAGCATGTGGTCGCTGATATGCTGCAAGGCTATGTCGAGATAGTTGCATACATTCTTCCTTTCTCTCATCACCCTGAGCAGGTCCCATGGGAAATGAGTAGGATAGGCATAGTGCAGCCGAATCCACTCGACGCCCTCGATATCGGCCATCTGCTCTATGAGTTCGGCAATATGCTGTTTCCCGTCCATATCGACACCATAATATGTCAGCTCCTGGGCTATCACCTGAAATTCCTTCACGCCCTGTTCCACCAACCAGCGCACCTCGTCGAGTATCTCCTGCATCGGACGGCTCTGGTGACGACCGGTTATCAGCGGAATGGCACAATAGGCACAGTGGCGGTCGCAGCCTTCCGATATCTTCAGATAGGCATAGTGGCTGGGAGTGGTAAGCTTACGGGTGATGCAGCCTACTGTCTGCTCCGAGGTTTTCAGGTCGTTCAACAGCTGCTTGTAGTTGAATTTCCCATACCATCCGTCTACCTCTGGAATCTCCTTTTCCAAGTCGGCCAGATAGCGTTCCGACAGACAGCCCATGACGTAGAGACGTTCGATGCGTCCTTCAGTCTTTGCCTGGGCAAACTCCAAGATGGTGTTGATGCTCTCCTCCTTGGCATCGTTGATGAATCCGCAAGTGTTCACTACCACAATCTCGCCCTGAGGGTCGTCGCTATCGTGTGTACAACGAAAGCCATTGGCCTCCATCAGTCCCATCAGCGTCTCGCTGTCAACGAGATTCTTAGAGCATCCGAGTGATATAAAGTCTATTGTCTTCAATACCTTTTCTGTTTTTATCCTACCACGACTATTTAAACAGCGAGTCAACAAATTCCTTGCGGTCGAAGAGCTGCAGGTCTTTCATTCCTTCACCAAGACCGATATATTTCACTGGTACCTTCAGCTGGTCGCTGATGCCAATGACGACACCACCTTTTGCTGTGCCGTCGAGTTTGGTGATGGCCAGCGAAGTGATCTGCGTAACAGCCGAGAACTGCTTGGCCTGCTCAAAGGCATTCTGTCCGGTAGAGCCGTCCAGCACCAGCATCACCTCATCGGGAGCCTCCGGCATCACCTTCTTCATCACATCCTTTATCTTCTTCAGCTCGTTCATCAGGCCAACCTTGTTGTGCAGTCGGCCTGCCGTATCAATCAGCACCACGTCGGCACCGTTAGCCTTCGCGCTCTGCAAAGTATCGAAAGCCACAGAAGCCGGATCGGAACCCATCTGCTGCTTGATAACAGGAACACCCACGCGCTCGCCCCAGATACAGAGCTGCTCAACGGCAGCAGCACGGAAGGTGTCGGCAGCGCCCAGATAGACCTTCTTGCCTGCCTGCTTGAACTGCCAGGCCAGCTTGCCGATGGTAGTAGTCTTACCTACACCATTGACTCCCACGACGAGAATCACATAGGGCTTGTGATCACTGGGGAGATCCCAGTTGTCATTGTCGTCAGAGTTGTTTTCAGCCAACAGCGAGGCAATCTCGTCACGCAGAATGGCATTCAGCTCGCTGGTGGAGACATATTTATCGCGAGCTACACGAGCCTCTATGCGCTCAATCACCTTCAAGGTGGTTTCGACACCCACATCCGAGGTAATCAACACCTCTTCCAGATTGTCGAGCACATCGTCGTCAACCTTTGACTTACCTGCTACAGCACGCGCCAACTTGTCAAAAACACTGCTCTTGGTCTTCTCCAAACCCTTGTCAAGCGTTTGTTTCTTCTCTCTGTTGAAAAATCCAAATATTCCCATAATTTCACTTTTACCTTGCAAAAGTACAAAAAAAAGCTGAAACCACATCGGATTTCAGCTTTTTCTATATAGTTTTTTTGAATATTAGTTCTTGAAGAAGTCCTTAACGGCCTCGTTAGGAACCATCTGCTCATCAAAGACGTAAGCACCCGTCTTGGGGCTCTTCACCATCTTGATAACCTTTGTATAGGCGCGACCATCCTTTGAGCCTTCGTGGAGGGTTGCAACGGTTTTCTTTGCCATGCTCTAATACAGATTATTTAATCTCCTTGTGCACAGTCATGCGCTTCAGGATAGGGTTATACTTCTTCAGTTCCATTCTCTCAGGAGTGTTCTTGCGGTTCTTCGTCGTGATGTAACGGCTTGTTCCAGGCAGACCACTCTCTTTCATCTCGGTGCACTCCAGGATTACCTGAACGCGGTTACCCTTTGCTTTCTTACCTGCCATAATTGTTAGTCTCCTATTACTTTAATATCCTTCCAGTCGACATAACCCTTGGCAACAGCCTGCTTCAGGGCAGCGTCCAGACCTACCTTGTTAATCATACGCAGACCAGCGGCGCTGATCTTCAACTGAATCCAACAAGCCTCCTCTACATAGTAGAACTTCTTGCTGAACAGGTTAACATCAAAGCTACGCTTAGTGCGGTGCTTAGAGTGAGACACATTGTTACCAATCTGTGCCTTTTTTCCCGTAATCTGACAAACTTTCGACATCTCTATCTACTTTTTTTGTGTTCCTAAATTATAACTTATTCCAAACAGGGTGCAAAGGTACACATTTTTAATGAGAAATGAAAAATGAGAAATGAGAAATTCCCAACTATTAAGAATTTTTAACCTTCCAACTCGGCCGGTTGGGGTTCTGTCTTCAGAAAATCGAGAAACAACTGCATAGCATGGTTGGTTGCGATAGCCAGATTGATGTCTCTGCCATGATCTTCCTCGACCTTCATGGTCACTTGGCGTTTACTGGTGCCGCAAGCCAGCCAGATGGTGCCCACAGGATGTTCCTTCGTACCGCCACCAGGGCCGGCAATACCCGTCGCAGAGATGGCATAGTCGGTCTTCAGCGCCTTACAGGCTCCCACCACCATCTGGCAGGCCACCTCCTCGCTGACGGCTGTCTTCTCTGCCAGCACATCGGCATCAACGCCTAAGAGCGACATCTTCACCTCATCGACATACGATATAATGCTTCCCTTATAGTATTTCGATGCACCAGGAACGGCTATGATAGCCTCCGCGATGCGTCCTCCCGTACAACTTTCTGCCGTCGAAAGGGTCTTGTCCATTTCCCACAGTAGCTGACTGATCTCTCTGCTGATAATCTTGCTTTCAAAATCCATAGTGTTAATTATTTCGTGATTACGATAACTCGATATTTCGAACTTATTTAAACGTCACTTTCGAAAAGGCTGGCGCATCGATAGCACAGAACTGCTTGTCCAGGTACTTGTAATAGCCCACGATGCCTATCATGGCTGCATTGTCGGTGGTATAGCTGAACTTGGGTATATACACCGTCCAGCCATAACGTTTGGCATAGTCGTGGAAGGCATTGCGCAATCCGTTGTTGGCACTCACACCGCCCGCTACTGCCACATGCTTGATACCCGTCTGCTTCACTGCCAGCTTCAGCTTCTTCATCAGAATGTCCACGATGGTCCACTCCAGCGAGGCTGCAATATCCTCCTTATGGTGCTCCACGAAGTCTGGATCATCCTCTGTCCATTTACGCAGATTGTAAAGAAAGGATGTCTTCAACCCTGAGAAACTGTAGTCCAGTCCTGGTATATGCGGTTCGGCAAACTGGTAGGCACGAGGGTTACCCTGCCGTGCCAGACGGTCGATAATGGGTCCGCCAGGATAGCCCAAGCCCATCACCTTCGAGCATTTGTCGATGGCCTCGCCGGCAGCGTCGTCAATGGTCTGTCCCAACACTTCCATATCGTTGTAGGCACGCACCAGCACGATTTGCGAGTTGCCGCCCGACACTAACAGGCAGATAAACGGCAACGGTGGAATGTGGTCACTGGCTTCCGACTGCCCGCCACCATTCTCTACTCTCTCCCTGATGAAGTGCGCCATCACGTGTCCCTGCAGATGGTTGACGTCTATCAGGGGGATGCCTAACGAACGGGCAAAGCCCTTGGCAAAGTTGACACCTACCAACAGCGATCCCATCAGGCCCGGACCACGGGTGAAGGCTACTGCCGACAGCTGTTCTTTCTGTATGCCTGCCCGTTTCAGGGCCTCGTGTACCACAGGCACCACGTTCTGCTGGTGGGCACGCGATGCCAGCTCAGGCACCACACCGCCATACGACTCGTGTACGGCTTGCGAGGCTGTCACGTTCGAGAGCAGCTGCTCATTTTTCAGCACGGCTGCCGACGTGTCGTCGCACGAACTCTCTATACCTAATATATATATATCTTCCATAGACAATCAGTAAGTCAGTATTTCCACTCCATGTTCCGTCATCAGCAGCGTGTGCTCCCACTGTGCCGAGGGCAGTTCGTCTTCCGTGATGACCTCCCAGCCGTATGGGTCGTCGGCATCGATGAACACTTTCCAGGTGCCCATGTTGATCATAGGCTCAATCGTGAATACCATTCCAGGCACCAACAGCATGCCGTTGCCGCGCTGGGAGAAGTGGCATACCTCGGGCTCCTCATGGAAGTCGCACCCCACCCCATGTCCACACAGGTCGCGCACCACTCCGTAGTGATACTTCCGTGCGTGCTTCTCGATAGCCTTTCCGATATCGTTGACGAATCCCCAAGGCTTGGCGGCCTCCATGCCTATCTCCAGGCATTCCTTGGTGACACGCACCAGCTGCTCCTTCTCGGGCGTCGTCTTGCCGATGATGAACATACGCGAGGCATCGGCATAGTAGCCGTCCAGGATGGTGGTGAAGTCAACATTGATGATGTCACCCTCCTCCAGGATATCGTCAGCCTTGGGAACACCATGACACACCACCTCGTTGATGCTCGTACATACAGACATTGGGAACGGTGGTGTCTCGTCGTCACCACCGTAGTTCAAGCACGCAGGGATGGCTCCGTGCCGGGCACAGTAGTCGCGACATATCTGGTCTATCTCCAGGGTCGACATTCCTGCATGAATAGCTTTTCCCACTGCATCCAGCACTCCTGTGTTCACCACACCGGCCTTGCGGATGCCTTCTATTTGCTCTGGGGTCTTGATCAGCTCACGTGTAGGCACCAACACCCCCTTGTTCTCTAAATACATGATGCGCTTGTCCAGCTCCGTGGGCTGTTCACCCGGCTTGCAGCGCCATCTTCTCTTTACCATATTATTATTTTACTATCACTTTCTTTGTCCGTCCGTCTTGGGTACGGATGATGTTCAGCCCCTTCTGGGCTTTGTCGCTGGCCATGCCGCTGACAGTGTAGAACTGCCCGTCGGCAGCATCTTGCCGAATGGTGCGGACAGCTGTACCACCCTCGGCGGTGTCCTCATACTTCGTAGCCGAGATGGTCAGCTCCGGCTCGGTGAAGTTGCCCTTTGTCACATCGTCATAGACATACTTGATATTACTGCCGTCGGCACTGAAGGTATAACCATTGGCATAGCTGCCCGCAGGTCCGTAGGCCATAAACAGGTAATTGGGATAACCAACAGTTCCTTTGTCGCAGTTGGTCACATCCACCATATAGCTCTTGCCGTCGTCCATCTTCATCACATTCCACATGTGACCGCCGGCACCCGTACCGCCGCTCATGTCACCACTGGCTATCAGGCACTCGGCATTCGAGAAGTTGCTCAGGTCGCAAAGATACTTGAATGCCTTGGCATATCCCTCACAGACTACTTTCGTCGAGGCATCGCCATCGAACACCCATACCAGCTGCCAGGGGTTGCCATAAGGCCACTTGTTGTCGACTGCCACCTGATTGTAATCTACCATCTCGCATATCTTGTCCTTGAAGTATTGCAGGCGTTGGAGCAGTGTGCCCGTAGCACCGTCGGCCACCGTCTGGGCATTCTTCACGGCAGCATTCACCGATGTCACCAGGCTCGTATTGAAGCGAGTGGGATAATAATTGCCTCCCTCCTGCACGGCATACTCCTGAGCAATGTTCATCGTGAACAGCAGTGTCTTAACCTTCACTTTCGCCGTCGACGAGTTGTATGATAATCCATACTGGACGTTGCAGCCCTCTGTCTTGTCATACCAGTACAGCTCGAAAGGCATGTCTGCCAGCAGTGCCATGTTGACGGCAGAGATGTCGAATCCGGCTTTGGCCATAGCTTTCTGTTGCGCCTCTTCCGATATGGTGCCACCAACCACGATGGCCGAGATGCCCAAATCGGCAGCGGTATATTCCACAGAGCCCTTGTTTATCTGGTCGAGCGGAATCTCAAACTGCGTGCTTTCCACCTCTCCGGCTGCAATCTTCTTCACCACTTCTTTCAGGTAGTTGTAAGCCCTCAGGTCGTTGCCCGACAGCTGCGCAACAGCAGCGCGGCGTTGCGGCTTCTGATAGGCAGGCAGCTGCTCGTCGAAGCACTGCTGGATATAGCCCTTCATCAAGTCTGCACTGCCCATGCCGTCCTCGGCAGACAAGGCGGCTGACTGCACGGCAACAGCAGTATTCACACTATTGGTAGTCATGACCGACTGCGACCATGCGGCAGTAGCTACAAACAGATTGAGCAGCACCAGGCAGCAGGCCACTCGCATTCGATGTTGTTTGGGACAGTTGTTCATTGTTGCTTCTCTTTTTAGTAAAACACCTCCTATTACCCTGCAAAAGTACAATATTTATTTGACACCTCCAAATAATAGTTCTTAAAAAATAGAATTTTTATTCCGTGTGGTGATAAGTTCCTATGGCTTTATGCTATTGTTCAGGCGCGTCGGCGCAGCGGCGCGGCAGCGCGTCATTTCGATTTTCGTATTTGCCGCAGCGTGGCAATAACTCTATTATATATTTATATATTATTATAATAATATATAAATTAAATATAATATTTGGTGCGCATCGATTTCACCAAATGACGCGGTGACGCGCTGCCGCGCCGATGCGCCTCTATCCCGTTTTTAACATTTCAAATAAAAACAAGATAATCGGGGGCAAC
>JAEEGJ010005196.1_pt1 | contig 41696 bp, 47 predicted proteins | sample 8958761 | NCBI WGS metagenome assembly JAEEGJ01 (sample SAMN16246546, study PRJNA631951) | gut metagenome | biome: gut microbiome; feature: rumen; material: RS-attached | host: Bos | place: Iran: Karaj | collected 2018-10 | reverse complement strand
CAGACTGAACCGTAGCAAAACAAATGACGACCGACGAAATCATTGCGGAGTTCGCCCGCATAAAGGAGAACAAGCCGAAGGTGTTTTACAATGCGATGGGCTACGGTGACGAAGACATCAATATCATGCACAGTTTTATGGGCGATAGTTACTCGCTTGGGCTTGTGGCCGGAGCCAAATATGCACTTGAACACTTTATAGACAAATTAGGAAGATGTACCGATTAGCCCCCCCCCCCCAGCAGCCGGTTCTCAGGATAGGAGGCAAGAACTACTGCCTGACGTGCCCTCATTTCAACGGGGAGAAGTGCGTAAAACTGCCGTATGAATACTGCCGCATCACCCGCAGCACTTAAACCAATTTAATACAGTAACTGTTATGAAAGTTCAACACTACATTGTCAACCCCTACACGGGCCATCTGAACACTCTTTCAGAATGGAGAAATTACGTCACTGTCAGCGACTCGGCCAAGATCGAAGACGCCCAGTGTATCTGCATCATTCCGGAAGAAGGCATACCCTTCGCCTTCCCGAAGAACGACATCGGAACCATGGGCTGGGAGGAAGCCGTAAAGAATGTGGCTGACGCTGTCGTTCCGCTGCCCGATGAATTCCTTGCAAAATATGCCACCCGCGTCGGAGTGGGTCTCCCCACCAGGGCCCAGGGCGCCTGGATCGGCGAGTGCAACTATGCACTACCCAATGACGAGCAGCCCGAAGTCACACTCGATGATATGCTCGAGGCCATAGGCGGGAAGGCCTTCGGTGGCGCCAATTTCTGGTCGTCGTCCCGTTTCAGCGCGAGCCTCGCCTGGTACTTCGTCGGCAGCGCGGGCTTTGCGTACAACAACAACCTGACCGGCGGCTGTCGCGCCCTTCCCGTCCTGCTTTGTCCCGGCGCGCAGCGCCCTTAGTCATTAAATCTTCGCCCCGGCCGCGTCCTCGCGGCGGGGCTTATAAACCCTTAAATATCAAGAAAATGGAAGAGAAAATTACCCCCCCCCAGAAGCCCGTTATGGTAGTCTTCGAAGACGGCAGCTATGACATCAACATCCCAAAAGGGCCATTCGAGATAATGGAGGCCTTCAAGCTCATTTACAATGCTCTACTTGACTACACCGGCCTCCTGGACGAACGCGAGCGGTTCACCTTCATTCTGTCAGAGATCTTCGCACACGAAGACTTCTCGAAAAAAATAATTAGCAAATTGAAAAATGAAGAAATACTACATAAACTCCCTACATTACACTAACTCCGAGCTCAAGGCCGCCGACAAGTTCATCCTCCCATACTTGAGACAGCTTACCCACATCGTAGTCTCCAGACGCTGGGCTGAAGGCGCGTTGAAATGGATCCAATCCAAGTTGGACGAATTCTACAACACCAACCCCCGGGCTGGCAAGATCCAGACATCTCTTAACCTCTACGACGACTCTCCGGGCCGATACTCGAGCCTCGATGTTGGGAATATCTTCGTTTCGATGGTTCCCGTAGTTGCGGAGTTCGACTTCTTCGAGGTGCCGATGTTCCCGCCGGAGCCTTAGCAGCCAAGAGGGGATAGGCATTTAATCGGATAGAATGCACCGGCGAAACAACGGAACACTCAAAACTTGGCAAGTTTTACATCAACTCCGGAAACCCTGACGGCGTGAGATATTAGCGGGTTCGACTCCCGCCCCCTCTTCAAAGTAAATTATCATTCGAAACCAATACTACCTTACAATGACATTTGTAGAACTTATGAACACTGCGGCCGACGATCAGGTCCGCAAGATGAAAATCGCAATCTTCCAGGACGGCCGCTCTGAATACACCGCCCGCTCCTACATCAGGGGTGAGAGGCGGCCGCCCATCTTCTACCAGGCCCAGATCCAGCGCCACGTCCGCCGGATATTCAACCAGGACATCGCCCTCGAGCAGCTGTTTCCTCCTAAAGCTTGACGCCCATGGCCGTCCTTGTCATCATCCAGGGCCCGCCGTGTGCCGGCAAGTCCACCTGGGCAAGAGCTCAGGTGGAACAGAAACCGTCCAAGCGGGTCATCGTCTCCCGGGACGATATCCGCCACTCCCTCGGCGACTACTGGGTCGAAGAGCGCGAGGCCCTGGTGGCCACGCTGGAGGACCACGCCATCACGGAGGCCCTGAGGCGAGATTTTACCGTCTATGTCGACGGCACCAATCTCAACCCGGCACGGGTCCAGCAGCTGCAGGCCCTGGCCGACAAACTCGATATCCCATACGAGCAGCAGCAGATGTATGTCAGTTTTCCGGAGGCCGTCAGGCGCGATGCCAACGAGGACCGCGCCCATCACATCGGCGAAGAGTCTATCCGGCAGTTCTACAAGAAGTACTTCCCCGACCGCTACGCAAAGGAAATCGAGGAGGATCCGGGCCCGTACCTTCTCGCCTCGCGCTCCCAGGAGTTGGAGACAAGGCTGGTAACTGACGCCTCCGGGCGAATTACCTGGACCCCCACCCACCGCGACCTCGAGGACATCTACAAACTCGCAGGCCTCCGCTTCAGCATCCGTGAAATAGCCCTCGCACTCGATGTCCCCATCGATGAAGCCAGGCGCCTTCTCACCGTGGAAGGCACGACTGCCTATGCCCGCTACCAGGCCGGCAAGCTGCAGGTGGAGACCAGGTACCGCGACCGCATCCGGCGCGCCGCTGAATCCGGAGACCTCGACGCCATTGCGCTCCTTGAGAAGTGGGCCGTCGAGCAGCGCAAATATGAAAACGGATTCTGACTATGCTCGACCTCTCCAACATAGACATCGAGCAGACTTCTCTGCAGGAACTCGAAGAGCGCAGCTCCATCATGCCGCCCGTGAAGCCGATGCCGGAAGGACATCAGGATGACGACGACAGCGACGAGCTCGAGGGCGCTGCCGTATCGAAGGCCTTGAAGACCAGGTACGCCTACCGGCGCGCCTACTCCGAAATGGAGCTTCTCGACGCGCTGCAGGCCCCGGGATTCTTCTTTGTGCCCGGTACCAGCTACAACTTTATGACGCGCGGCGACGTCGATGCCCTGTCCTTCCTGAGGCTCATTCTCCGGATCCAGGATGTCGAACGACTGACGCTCAGCACCTGGTGCATCGCTCCGGACGACGTGCTGCAGCTGAAGAAGTGGATCACCGAAGGCCGCATCGGCCGGCTCGATGTCTGGCTCGGAGAAATATACCGTGGGAACTCCGGGCGCCACGGCGTGACCGTCGCATCGATGCGCGAAGCGCTCAAAGGCCTGGGGGGGGTATCCGTGCAGGCCGGACGCAATCACGCCAAGGTGATGGCCGGCCGCGGCCGCCATTTCGACTTCATCATCCTCACATCGGCCAACGTCAATACCAACCCGCGCATCGAGAGCGCAGTCGTCCAGATCCCGGAAGACCACGCCCTCGTGGAATTCTATGAGGACTTTTTCTCAACCGTGAAAGAGATATGATTACACTGCACAAAGTACCGGCCGAATGGATTGACCGGCTCGAGAAGGCTGTGGAGATGTACACGAAGAACCTCTCCCGATACATCAACAAGTCCCTCGATGACATCCGTGAAATAGAAATCTACCAACTCATCCTCGACGACATACGCGCCGAGAAGTTGTCACAATAGTCTACTCCCATCATGAGTGATTTCAAAATTACCAAAGAGGACATCTACGCCGCAACCGAAGGCGGCAAGGCTGTCATCCTCAGCATTTATCCGCAGAGCGCAGCCGGATTCAGCGGCCGGCGGAACTTCCGCATCCGCGAGGGCGACGACCGCAAGCCATCCTGCACCGTCTTCCAGAAGGACGGCGTATGGTTCCTGCAAGATAAGGGCGGCGCCGACACCAAGGCCTACACGGCCGTCGAGCTCGTCCGGAAGGAATATAACCTCAATTACCCGCAGGCCCTGGAATGGATCGCCTCGAAGTTTGCTCCGGATCTGCTGCAGGGTAAGGACGTGCGCGACGCCACCGTTCCCAAGCCCGGAATGGAACGTATGCCCGGCCAGGACTCGATGACCGTGCAGCTGCGCCCGGACGGAAAGTTCACCCAGGCGGAACTGGATATGCTCGGCCGCGGCATCACCCAGGAGCTTTGCGAACAGTTCGACCTCAAGCCGGTCACGTCGTACGTTACGGCACGCACCGCCAAGGGCGACTCGTGGAAAATCACGGCCACGCCGGAATACCCCGTCTATTACTACGACTACGGCGATTACGGCAAGATATACTGCCCCTTGGGCGATATCCGCTTCTACTGGAAGGACAATAAGATCGTCCAGGAAGCCGACGACAAGGCCGTGGCCGCAGCAAAGGCCCAAGGCTCGCCGGCACCGAAGCGCCGCTTCATTCCCCTCAGCGGGGAGAAGGAGTTTATGGCCAGGTACCGCGCAGCCGTAAATAAGGAGTGGAACCCGCAGCGCACGGTGCCCTCCGAAGACGGCGAGAGCGAAGAGCAGATCGATATGACCTGGGACAAGCTCATTATCTGCAGCGGGCCTTCTGATGCGCTGAACGTCCGGCGTTCCAGTCCGGATTACCACGTCTGCTGGCCGAACAGCGAGTCGGCAGATATCACACCCGACCAGTATGGGATCCTCAGCAAGCTGGCCAAGCACATCTACCTGCTCTTCGATGCCGACAACACCGGTGTTAAGCAGGCACAGAAAAACGCCCTTTCCTACCTCGACATAGCCGTGATCCAGCTTCCTGCAGACCTCTCATCATTCAGGACGCGCCGGGGCAAGCCCTGCAAGGACGCCAAGGACTTCTTCGTCCATTATCGGCACCCGGAACTGGGGTCAGTGGATGACATCTTCGCCAATATGGTCAAGATGGCCGGCTCCTTGAAGTTCTGGCAGGAGAAGAGAGACAGGACCGGCACCCTTACCGGCTACGACATCAACAACTCGCAGATGTACGCCTTTCTGCAGGCGATGGGCTTCTTCACTATCGATGACCCTGGCCATCCTCGCGGCTACTGCCACATCCACGACAACGTCGTCGAGATGATTCCTCCGGAAGACATCAAGGCCCGCTGCATGGCCCAGCTGCAGGAGTTCCTGGTTCAGCACCCGCAGTACTACCGCCAGGCTCTCGCAAACTCCATATTCCGAAGCAAGCAGGTCTCCCCAGACTCATTCTCAAATCTCAAGAAAATCCATCCGAATTTCGACGCATACACGGCCGACGCGGATTACTTCTTCTTTCGAAATGGTGTATTCAAGGTTACGGCTGAAGGCGTGGAGCACCTAAAGCCGGGCAGCTGCCCGTATATGGTCCACTCCGACAAGATCATCGACCATGACCTCAAGGTGGAGGAGCCATTCTTCGAGATCCGCCGTACCCCGGAATACGAAGGGGCCCTGTCCCTTCTCCGGCGCTGCACCCCCCGAACCCCCGAGTATGTAGAACAAAAAAAGCAAGTTGACGCGATAAAGGACATCAGGCAGTACGATCTCGAGATCCTCCGGCCAGACTTTGACTGGCTGCAGTTCGTATACAACACCGGCCGCGTGTACTGGCAGGAAGAAAACGCCGGCTACATCCTCCAGGAAGACCAGCGTCGTGAGCACGACCTTAATTTCATCTCCAAGGTGGTGCTTCTCGGTTATATGCTGAGCAAGCATAAGGATGCGGCCAAGCCCTACGCTGCCTATGCCATGGAAACTGAGCAGGGAGAGGTCGGAGAACACCGCGGCGGTACCGGAAAAAGCATCCTCCTTGGCAGCGTCGAGCGCCTGCGCCGTCAGAACTACATCGACGGCCGGCACATCAAGACTGACAAGATGGACTTCATCCTCCAGGGGGTGAAGAAAGGCTATACTGATACCGTGTATATCGACGACATCAACCGCCGTGTAGATATGCACATATTTATGAACTGGATCACCGGCAAGATGGAAGTCAACGCCAAGTATGCCGACAAGGTGACCCTCTCTTTTAAGGATTCGCCGAAACTGGCCCTATCGAGCAACCACGCCATATCCGACTTCGACGGCTCCCTGAGACGCCGAATCTGGTTTGCCGCCTTCAGCAACTACTATCACAGCGAAGATCCCGAGCAGGGGATGAAGGCGTATACCCCCGATATGGACTTCCACCGTACGCTCATCGACGACTACAGCACTGAAGAGATGAACCACTTCTACAATTTCATGCTCCAGTGTGTCCAGGCCTGGAAGAAATTCCACGTCCGGATCCAGCCGGCTATGCGGGCCATCGAAATGCGCAACCTCAAGAATGCGATGACTCAGGAATTCCTCTACTGGGCCGAAAGCTACTTCACTGAAGACCGGCTTAACCAGGTTCTCGAGACCGTCACCGTCTTCGAGGAGTACAAGAAGGAAATACCAAAGGTTATCGGTGATATGATGAAGATACACACGTTCAAGAAGCGTCTGCAGCAGTTCTGCCTCTACAAGGACTGGGTGTTCAACCCCAAGTGCCTGCTGAAGAGTAAAACCGAACAGGAACGGTGCGATATCCGGCGTAAGATTGCCGGCAAGGACCGCTACTACTTCTTCATCGATACTACCAAGAATCCCGATCTCCCGGCCAGCGTCATCCTCGCTGAGCTGGATGATCCCGCAGGGGGAGCGGGGGTGGCCACTGGTACTCTGGAAGGAATGACTACTGAGCCCTGGGAGAAGGAAGATGCGGCTCCTGCAGCAGCTGCTCCCCAGAGTGAACCTAAACCCATCTTCGGCTGATGGCTTCCAGGCTCCTGAACCTGTGTGTCTGGTACCGTGGGCGCTCTCTTCCGGTATGGTGCTACGACACTGTGCCGGAAAAGATGCGTCCAGCCAGGACCACCGACCTGTACATGGGCCGGCCGGTACTGTACCAGGTACTCACAGGACCGGATGAAGGGCAATACTATACTGACTACGTGCGGCCGAATATCTATCACCTCTTAATAGACAGGATCAATGCAGGTAAAGAAGTTTATGTCGCTGTCGGGTGATCTCGAAGGAGCGCTCGACTGGGAATCAGCCACGGAGAAGCTTATCAGCGAGTCCATTGTGAAAGAGAATGAGACTCTGATGAATATCGCAGCCAAGGATGCCGAAGCCCTCGGGATGTCGCTCCAGGAATTCCTGCAGAAATTCACAGTGCAGTTCGACGATCCCGAGTTCGAGAGGAAAGGAGACGACGTCATAGTACGATGTCAGTGGCGATTCGTTCCTCGCAAACCGTTATAAGAGCGTCAACATCACAGGCGTCTGGGACGCCAGGGCTACGGGATACCGTAGCCCTTTTATTTTGCCTCGAATCGGCCATTATTTTTTTTAACAATTTTTCTTGTTTTTTTCTTTGACGCATTGACGCAGGCTTGTAAGAAAGTGAGTATAAAAGAGTTATCGGCGTCAACTTTTTTGGGAATGGGTTGACCGAGCGACCGGACTATACTCAAAGCGCTTTTCCTGTTCAAAAACTCTGACGCCATTATAAATCAACGAGTTACGGAAGGTTTATAAATATTCCCGGTCAATCGGCCGTCAAAACCATTGACGCAAATAACATTCTAATATACAATCATTTAAGAAACCGCGTCAGGGCGTCAACTTTTTGCAGTAATTATCGGCGTCAATAAAGAAGGCGTTTCAGGAAGGTAGAATCCTCCCTTTTTCGTAACTTTGCGCTGGTGTCCCGAATGGTGAAGTATTGCTTCCTTACCTTTGCTGGGCAATGGGCAAATTTTCACCGACGGCCGACCTCCAGGTCGGCACTTTCTTCAAGGACTGGATCGTCAGTGTCAACGGCAGTGAGGTCGTGACCCTGGACGAGCGCTCAAATCTCTGGGGGCTCGTAGCTTCATATCTCGAGAAGCCGGCACAGCCCTGGGCGCCGCTGAAGGACCGGACCGGCTATATCTCCATCCAGCTGCTGAACTGCGACGGCAAGCCGCGGTGGAACATCCCGGAGCAGGACGTGATCTACGTCAACGAAGAGTACCGCTTCGCCATATCGCAGGCCGGCCAGGCCTCCATCTGCCGGTATCTTAAGAACCAGCTGTACGGAGTATTCCGGGCCTACATGGTCGGCCGTTTCAGCGACGACGACTCCGAACCCATCCGCCACGCGATCGGATCGTTCCTCTGCGACTTCAATCTGCCGATCAACGATACCATCATCAGCAACCTATCGAAAGCCTGGTACCGGTACCGGCAGAAAAACCCAATAAACAACAGCATACCCATCTTTTTTTAGCCCAAACAAAGTCTATGAAACCAGGTGTCCGCAGCATAGAATACGCAGCAGCTTCCGCCTTCGCAGATTTCAGCTGCCTCCCGGCTGGCAGCGCCATCCGTCTCTCCGACTATCTGACCGGCGAGCTCTCGAACCTTCCCTTCACCCAGGACTCCGCCTCTATTTCCGAGAAGTGGGACTATGGCGAGAACGGACGCAGCTGTGACTTCACACTCAGCGCGGCGCTCAGGGTTGACAAGGCCTCCTGGCGCCCGAAGCTTCGCCAAATGACCGGCAAGAAATATATCTTCGTCGTCACACTCATCAGCGGCGAGAAATATATCATAGGTTCCCTGCAGTTCCTGCCCGTCTTTACCTTCGAGGACGGCATATCCGGCATATCTTCCGACGGCTTCACATTCCAGATCTCACATCAGAGCCTGCATGGCCCTATAATGGTGTCCCAATAGCCGCACAGCCTTCATCTTACCTTTGTATCACCCAAAAGAACCCACTGGATGATACTGTCGACTTTTACTATGAACCTTCGCGGGCCCTGGATGATCACTCCAGACCAGGCCGCCGCCATGGCCCCTATACTCCACGGGGTCATCAACGGGTATATCACCGAAATCGAAAAGGGGCCTGCAGCTGCCAAGATCAGCTGTGATTCCCTCCTCCCTGCGCCCCAGGGCAAGGCCAACCCTTACGCGTCCAAGTCCATATATGTCACCTACCTCACCGGCACGATGCTCAAGTACGACTCCTGCGGAGATCCTGGCACCCGGTCCATCGGCAACGCCCTCCGCCAGGCTGACGCGGATCCGGAAGTCATCGGGCACATCATCGTCGCTGATTCCGGCGGCGGATCATCCGACTCCGTCCCCGAGCTGGCCGACGCCATCCGCGCTTGCAGCAAGCCCGTCGTGGGATTCATCGACGGTACCGCCGCATCCGCATGTTTCTACGCGCTCTCATACTGCGACCGCATCATCGCCCACCAGCCCAAGGACCGCGTAGGATGTATAGGCACCCTCGTGCAGCTCTCCGGCTATCCGAAATTCCACAAGGAAAACGACGGATATGTCAGCGCCCGCATCTACGCAGACGCAGCGACGGAGAAAAACGCAGATTACGAGGCCGCACTCGAAGGGAACTTCCAGGTAATCCGTGAGCAGACGCTTAACCCCCTGAATGAGCAATTCACCTCCGACGTCCGCGCCAACAGGCCCGCCGTCAGGGATGACCAGCTGACCGGCCGCACCTATTTCGCCGAGGACGTCGTGGGCACGCTCATCGACGCCATCGGCCCGATGTCCGACGCAGCCCAGGCTGTCGCCGATCTGGCCGCCGCACAAATTGACCAAAATTCTTCCGCTATGGAAACTAAGAACAACAACTATCCCAACCTCATGGCCATACCCGCTCTCGCTGAGCTGGTATTCGACCAGAACGACGGCACAGTGACCCTTCAGGCTGTCCAGCTGCAGGCCGTCGAAGCCGCCCTTGCCGAGGCCGCGTCCCTGCGCGAAGCCAACGCAACCCTCACCACCGAGCGCGATGCCGCACGCCAGACCATCACCGAGCGCGACGCCCGCATCACCGAGCTCGAGACATCCCTCGCAGCCGCCATCAAGCGCGCAGAGAACCCCGCACCTGAGCAGCCCGCTCCCTCCGGAACGCCCGAGAACGGCGGCACTGTGAAGACCGCCGAGGACTTCAACGAGGCTCTCACCGCCTGCCAGGAATTCCTGAACCGCTAATTCATCAAAACAAACCTTAACAATTATGACACTTTCTGACCTCCTCGTTAACTCGTCTGCCAAATTCCGCAAGGAAGCTCTGGCAATGCCCGTGGCCGCCCTCCTGGACAAGGCCCTCAAGCACATGACCCTCCGTACCGGTGTCAACGGTAAGGAGACCGTCGGCGCCGTCGGCTCCGACGCAGAAGTCCGCCCTTACAGGACCGAGAAGGGCGCAACCGACACCTCCAAGATCGTCGGCCGCACCCTCGAGACCTTCCTGGGCGACGTCCTCGAAGAGTTCGATCCTTATCAGCTCTACACCACCGTGTACGGCGAGGCTTACTCCGACAAGACCAAGCGCACCGACCTCGAGATCGTGAAGGCCCTGGTACTCCAGATGGCCAAGTCCGTCTCCAAGAAGCTCGGCGTAGCCATCTTCACCGGTCAAAGGAACGCTCAGGGCACTACCACAGCGGCCCTCTTCGACGGCTTCAACAAGATCACCGCAACCGAGATCACCGCAGGCAACATCGCCGCCGCGAAGGGCAACTACTTCGAGCACGCAGCCATCACCGCCGCCAACGTCGGTGACGTCCTGAAGAGCATCTACGACGCCGCATCTGAGGAGCTGCAGGAGTCTGACGACCTCAAGATGTTCGTCCCGAAGAGCGTGAAGAAGCTCTACGAAGACTGGTGCCTCGCACACTTCGGCGCTGTGGTCTACAATACAACCTATGTGAAGAACCGCCTCCATGGCACCGAGGACGCTCCTTGCGAGATCGTCGCTCTCTCCGGAATGAAGAACAGCCCTTACATCTACCTCACCACGAAGCAGAACATGCTCGTCGGCTGCGACCAGAAGTCCAACGAAGAGAGGGTCCTGGTCCGTGTCCCCGACAACCCCAAGGTCGTGCAGTTCTTCATGTGCTTCTTCTGGGGAGTGCAATTCCAGATGATCGAAAAGGAATACCTCCTGGTTGCCAAGGCAAGCGCCTAACTTAACTTAAAAGTGAAGTTTCTATGAAACACGCAAACCTTGACTTCAATATAGGCCGCGTCAATCCCTCAGGGATTGGCGAGGTCGTGTATAGGATCCGCAAGCGCTATATCACCTCCTGGCCGACCGTCGAGGACGATCCTGACAAGGACGATCAGATCGACGAGGCTGACCTGGCGCAACTCGTAGGCGACTTCGTCCTGGCGGCAGGCAAGAAGTGGCAGCGGATATACTCCACCCAGGGCAAGGGATCGGTCACCTTTGAGACAACCGGCGAGACCGACTGCAAGATGTTCATCAACCACGCCCTCCTCTCCTTCCCCGACCTCACCCCTGAGGCCCTCGGATTCGGAAAGGCTTCCGTCAACGACGACTACGTATACCTGGTGAAGTCCGCAGGCCGCTGGCATGTCATCGGCTCCAAGGACTACCGCAGTGTCACCACCCTCGGTGGCCCCGGTTCCGGCACCAACGCCGGATCTGCCAAGGGTTGCGAATTCACCGTCGACTGCCCTGATGTAACCCCGATCCCTGTGTACGTGGGCGCAATCGTCTCCGACGAAGGCTCCCTGGACGCAAGCACCGGCGTGCTCACTCCCAGCAACTAAGTTATGAACCAGGAAATCCACAACTTCCTTCAGAAGGCCGAGCCGGACTTTGTGTCCGGCTTTGCCCTTTTCTGCAAGTACTCGCCAAACGAGTCCCTGATGTCCTTTATCGGCCGCAAAGCCGATATGGAGATGCTTCTGTACGAGCTCGGAAAGCTCGACCGCAACGGATTCGAAAAGCCGAACCCCCGCGCCGAGATCCTGAACGCCCGCTATGCTCCGGTCATCGTTGCAGCTGCAGCGCCCAAGGTCGAAGAGCCTGCAAAGCCCGCAGTCGCCGGCTTCAAGACTTATGACGAGCGCCGCACCCGCCGCGCCGACCTCCCTGATGACCTGAAGGCCGTCTACGATGACATCGCCGAGGACTACAAGGTCCGCCGAGCCCTTCACGACAAGATGAAGGCCGCAACCGCCGACGCCGACCGCGCCGACTTCCGCGCCAGGATCATCGAGACCGAGGAGCGCATCCAGGCCGGCTGGACTCGCATCGACGCCTGGCTCGAGCAGAATGCGAAGACCAAAGCCGATGACAACTTTAACGAGAAGAGCTGCCGTGCTTACATCTCGAAGGCCCTGAAGGCCGAGAAGGTTACCGAGACAGTCGCCGCAGGCGTGAAGGCCCGCATCCAGACGCTCCGCGAGCATGGATGCACCATCACCGACGAACTCCTCGACGCCATCCGTGCCAAGGGCATAACCCTCTGACCCCTACCAAGAGCTTTTCATAATTTACTGTCCCAAGTAGCCGCCGTGAGGTGGCTACTTTTGTCTTATGCAGAAGAAAACCGACCGCGACATCGTAAATACTCTGTCCGTAGTTCTGGAAAATCCGGACGCCAAGTTGCCGGCAACCGAACAGGCCCGGATGGAACGCCTACGCGCAATTCACTCCCGCTGGATGGGCCAGCCGACAATCACCGACACCCAGATGCGTGACTACATCACCACGCAGTTCGGCGTAGGTGCCGTCCAGGCTTACCGCGACATCGCCATCGTGAAGGCTGTTTTCGGGAACACTCCTCTCTCAGACAAGGAATTCCAGCGCCGCCGTGCCAACTTCATCCTCGAGAAGGCGACGGCAGCAGCCTCGGCCGGCGACTCCAAGCAGGCGAAGGCCCTGACGAAAATCGCCGAGACCATCATCAAGGCCAACAGGCTCGACGAAGCTGACGGCGAAGAGTTCCCCTGGGACGAGATCATCCCGGCCCACGAAGAATTCTCCGTGGATCCGACGGTCATCGGTATCGAGAAGGTACCGGACATCGAGAATAAAGCCCGCCGCCTGCTGAAGCAGTATAACAGCGACATCGATGAGCAATAGCAAGACCACATACCTGAACCGCGCCCAGCAGGAAGCGCTGGCCGTGGCCGCGAACACCGAGGTCGACATCTGCGCCCGCCGATTCGGCAAGTCCTTCGGCATCGTCTCGCGCCGTATCAAGCGCAACGTCCAGTGGATGCCCGGCAGCACCGGCGCCTTCGTAGCCTCCTCCTTCAAGCAGGCCCGCACCCGTACGCTTCCGGCCGCCCTGTCCGGACTCCGGGATGCAGGCTTCCAGGAAGGCCTGCACTACGTCATCGGAAAGCGCCCGCCGGCACGCCTGGGCTATAAGCAGCCGCTGGTCCCCGTCCAGAACTTTGACGACGTGGTGACATTCTACAACGGCACACAGATGGTCATCATCTCGCAGGACGTGAAGATGTCCTCCAACTCCCTCACCCTGGACTGGGTCATCGGCGACGAGGCGAAGGGCCTCGATTTCGAGAAACTCAAAGATGAAACTTTCCCGGCGAACGGCGGAACCATGCGCTTTTTCTCCGACTGCCCCTGGCACCACTCCGTGCTGTTCGTCAGCGACATGCCGGTACTCAAGTCGGCCAGGTGGCTGCTGAACTACCGCGAAAAAGCGACTCCTGACATCATCGAGGCGATCAAGGGCCTCCTGTACCAGCGCTGGCAGCTTACCCACAGCGACAATCCAGGAAAGCAGGCGAAGGACCGCATCCTCCGCATCGATGCAATGCTCGCACAGCTGCAGCGGGTTGCAGTATCGTACAATGAATGGTCGATTTTCGAAAATATCGACGTCGTAGGCCTGAACTACGTCAAGCAGATGAAACGCGACCTGCCGCCGCTCGTCTTTCAGACGTCCATCCTCTCCAGGCGTATCGACCGGCTGCAGGACGGCTTCTATCCGAACTTCCGCGACTCCATCCACACCTACATCAACAACAATAACCGGCCGCTCGAGGATGCCGGCTACAATATCGAACCGGGCACCGATTACGGTTGCCTGCTCGACGGCGACCTGGACCTGAAGGCGCCCATATCCATCGCCTTCGACTATAACGCCAACATCAACTGGCTGGTGGCCGGTCAGCGCAACGGCTCAGTGCTCAGGATCCTCAAGTCCTTCTATGTGAAGTACGAGCGCAAACTGCGAGAGCTCGTGGATGACTTCTGCCATTACTACCGTGCCCACCTTTACAAGCAGGTTATCTTCTACTACGACTCCACCGCCCTGGGCTCCAACTATGCCGTGTCAGATGATGACTTCAAGTCAGTTATCTGCGAGCAATTCACAAAGAACGGCTGGATCGTAGATGCCCAGTTCATCGGCCGCCCGCTGCCACACAACCAGAAGTACAGCATCATCAACGACGGCTTCAAGGGCGCAAAGCACCTGATGCCGATGTTCAACCGCGAGAACAACGAAGCTCTGCTCACCGCCATCACCATGGCCGAGGTGAACATCTCGCCGCTCGGCTTCCACAAGAACAAATCCGGCGAGAAGCTGGCCGAATCCGAGGATGACCCGCTTGAATTCCGTACCGACGGCACCGACGCCTTCGATACACTGTTTCTGGGCAACGTCCTGTACCCGTACTCCTCAGGCGGAATCGGCGTAGGCTCTGCCTTCTGATCCTCTGGCCACCACACTCTCCAGCACGCGTTTTCTTCCAGGAATTCGCGGGCTGCCGCGTGCGTCAGGCGTCGGCATATTACGCGGATTGCAGGTCCGGTTGCCGGCAACCGGACAGGGCGAGGCGGGGGAGCTCGCGTCGAAATTTTTGTTCCCGTCCGGTTTTTCGAGGCCCGAACCCCCTGATTTTCACCCGGGAGCCCCTTCCGGCGAGGAAAAGACGCGCAAGGACTTCCTGTCCCAAGTCGCAGGGCCCCGCAGAATTAACTTTGTGAAGTAAATACCCGTAAAAAGATGATATCTGCAAGCAAAATCTGCGATTTCGCAAAACTCAAGAAGCAAATAGCCCTGAAGTGGGTCGCAGAATCCGGAGAGCTCATCTCCGTCGACCAGGCCGTGGTCACATCCTTCCACAGCAGCGGCTCCACATTCAACATTAAGATCCTACCTTCCGGAGAGATCCGCAAGGTGAACCGACTGACGGTCACGGAGATTAACGGAGAGGAGGTGACGCTATGACAGGCAGCGACGAACGTGACTTCGCCGGCGTAGAGCTGATCGACGGCATCTCCCTCATCCCGGAAGCCAATGCCATCCTGATGATGGACTCAGGCTCCGACTTCCGCCTGGACTACGACCTGGATCCGGTCCGCATCGGCTCGTACCGCGTAGCGCCCTGGGGAGCGGACAACCTCCTTCCGAACCACCTTCTAAAGAAGATCGGGGACAATGATATCGTGTCCGCGAATCTCCGTTTTAACCGGGACGTCTGCTTCGGTCTCGGCCCTAAGCTCATCCGCGTACTGGGACGGTCGAAGGGCAAGATTATCGACTGGGAAGAGGTGGAAGACGGCAAGGAGTACGAGTTCTTCGAGCGGAACGACATCCCTATGTTCCTGATGCAGCAGCTGACGGACATGGTGACGTTCTACAACGCCTTCGCGGAACTGCATTATGACAAGACGTCCACGGATATAAAGACCATCCTCCACCGCGAGGCTGTCTTCTCCCGCTGGAGCATGGCCGACGCGAGAGGCGCCATCAACTTCCATTACTACAGCTCCGAATGGAATAACAACCCGAGAACGCGCGATATCGTATGCACCCGCGTGCTGGATGAGTTCAACGCCATCGACGAGCTGACGATGTATGCGGCCGACAGGAAGAGGCTCATCTATCCGGTCTATATGCCCTCGCCCGGCAATCCATATTACTCCCGCCCGGAGTGGCATTCCATCTTCACATCCGGATGGTACGACCATTCCTGCATGGTGCCGAAGCTGAAGAAGGCCATCCTTAAGAACCAGCTCGGCATCAAGTACATCATCTATATCTCCCCGGAATACTTCCGCGACATCTATAAGAAGGAAGGCGTGAGCGAGACCGACCTGAAGGCCTGCCGCGAAATCGTCGAGCGTGAGAAAAAGGCCTTCGCCAAGTTCCTGACCGGCGAGGAGAACGCCAACAAGACGCTGATGGCCACGAAGTCCATCATCCCTTCCGCCTCCGGAGCTGCATCAGAGTCGAAGTGGGTGGAAATTATCCCCGTCAAGAACGACCTGAAGGGAGGGGAGTATATCGACGACACGGAGTCCACGGCCAATATCATCTGCTATGCCATGGGAGTCCACTCTGCCCTGATCGGCGCTACCCCGGGCAAGAGTCAGGGAAGCCTCGGCGGATCCAACGCCCGCGAGCTGTACCTGATCAAGCAGGCGCTGATGAAGCCGCTCATCGACCGCTGCACCCGCGTGCTCAAGATCATCAAGCAGTACAACAAATGGGAAAAGGACATCATGATCACCATCCCGGAGTACATCTTCACGACGCTGGATCAGAACAAATCCGGCAAGGAGGAATCCACCAATACTAACGCCTGACGCCCTATGATAGTCAATGGTTTTCAAGAGATGAAACGCTACCTGCCGGCTGCGCAGGTGAAGATGCCCGCCGAATTCTTCGACGACGCCCTGGAAGTTGCGCAGGATGCGCTCAGGACCGAGATCCTCGGCGACGACCTGGTCGAACGCCTGGAGCTGAACGAACGCAGCGACGACCACCTCCGCCGCATGTGCCGGCGGGCCATATCCCTGGAAGCATTTCTCCGATCCATCCCACGGCTCGACCTCGTCATCACCGAGGCCGGGTTCGGGGTGGCCAGCAATCAGGATATAGCGCCCGCATCCCGGGAACGCATCCAGGCGCTGACCGACTCTATCGTCCGCGAGCTTGACGACGCGAAGGACCGCATCGTCACCTTCCTGCTCAAGTCTACGGTATACGAAGACTGGAGAGGCACGGAAGAATTCGCCGCCCTGACCGACGGGCTCTTCCTCACCTATGCCGACTTCAAGGAGCATGCGGCCTACAGCCAGAAGGTGGCGGAGACCTGGCCGCGGTCCTGGGCCGACTTCCGCAGGATGGGAGCAGCGCTGAACGTGGCGCTGACCTCCGACGTCGCCGCATACATCTCCCCGGAATATGCCGAAGAGCTTCTCGAGAAGGTGCGCGACGTCGAAGTGCTGGTGCCGGCGGAACGCAAGGTGCTCCGCATCGTGAAGACCGCCGTGGCGGCTATCGCCCTGGGCGACCGCGACACCGGTCTCGCCGAAGCCATCAAAGCAGCTTCCTTCATGAAGGCCCACCTGTCCGATTTCCCGACCTACGCCGGATCCGACGCCGCGACCGACCTGTCGCTCCAGCATGACGACTCTCCCGTTTATTCAATGCTATAAATATGAACCTGCTTAAGAAAATTTTCCAAAAGAAGGCTAAGCCTGCCAAGGTGGACATCCAGTTCCCGACCAGCTGGGAGATGATGACCGCCGACCAGTTCAAACAAGTGTGCATAGTTCTCAGCATACCGCACGTATCCCGCGACCAGGCGCTGATGCTCTGCCTGTTCTCCCTCACCGGCATCCGGCCGCTGAATCCGGAGAACTACGACCAGAAGGCGCTGAAAGGTGGCAGCCTGCAGCCCTTCTTGATCGACGGCAAGGAGCATATCGTGGCAGCTTCGGACATATCCGCCGCCTGCCACGAACTGGCCTACATCTACGACAGCATCGGCCTGCCGCCGTGCCCGCTGAAGGACGTTGACCGACTCCTGTACGGCATATCTTTCAGGCAGTTCTTCGTAGCCGACAGCTTCATCCTCCGCTACCAGGCCGACAAGAACGGCTCGTTCATCAAGGAGGCCGTCAAAACTCTCACCGGCGGCAGGAAACGCCAGCTGCTTGGGTGGGAGCGGACGGCGGTCGTCATCTGGTGGAATGGCGTGAAGGAGATGCTCAAGAAAAAATATCCGTTCGTCTTCCGCGAGGGCGACGGCATATCCGGCAAGACCCAGGCCGATATCCTGGAAGACCTGCTCTCTTGCATGAATGACAACAAGCCGCAGGATAACGACCGCATCCTGAAGACCGAAGCTCACTCCGTCCTGTACTCATTAAACCGTATCTATTCCGATGCTCAGCATAAAGTATCTCACTGACCTGCTCGCAGGCCGCCTTCCGGAAATAACCGACCCGGAGTCTCAGATAGTGGAGGCTCAGGGTCTGGACACCATCACTGCGCTGCTCTCCTCCTTCAACAGCATGCAGTACCCGGCCATCATCCTCGAGGGCCGCAGCTCCGGAAGCATCCAGATGGTTGAAGGACCCGTTGATTTCCATACAGAGTCCATCTGGGTTATGCTGCAGCTCGGGAGTGAAGACCAGGAAGCCCGCATCTACGAAGAGGCCTTCCAGCTCGGAAGGCGCATCCTGGCCATCCTCCTTCACGAGTCGGCCTCGTCCGTCGACAACCCCCACCTCGACGGATGGGATTACCGGCGTACATCATATATGAAGCGCTACGGCGGGCCGAATGCCAGGGGGTATGAATTCGTCCTGTCCTTTGCTGAAGACGTCCCGCTACTTCCTGACTAAACTATGGCACGAACAAAGCTGGAAATGGCCCGCGCCTGGGCTGACATCGTCATCGAGAGATGGCAGAAGCGGATGGCTGAATTCGACGTCGGAGATACCGGCGCCCTGGTGAAGTCATTCCAGGCCCAGGTAACGGCTGACAGCAACGGAGATCCGGCGAAGGTCACCTTCGCTTTCCTGTACTATGGCCGGTTCCCGGATATGGGCGTCGGCCGTGGCGTGACGCTCTCCGACGTGCCGTCTCCCACGCGGCAGGTGAAGCCCTGGTACTCCCAGACCTTCATGAATGAAGTGGTGAAACTCGGCAGGATGATGGCCTCCAAGTACGGACTCGACGCAGCGCTGGCCGTGTCCGCATTTTCATCCAGCATATACGACACCGCCGGCATCGTCAAGAACGACGCCGCCTATCATAACTTGAACTAAACTATGGCAGTCAACAGAGTCTATACCGAGAGCGTCGTCACTCTCAACAATCAGGAGGCGACAGCCCGCCTCGCCGAGATCCGCCAGAAGGCTAACGAAGTCCGCCAGGAAATGCTAAAGTTAGCCCAAACAAAGGGCGTAGATTCGAAGGAATTCCGGGCCGCTCAAAAAGAGCTCATATCTCTCGTCAACTCCGAAAAATCTCTGAACGAAGAAACCAAGCGATTCCAGAAGGTCCTGGAGAATTTGAACGGCGCGACGCTGAACGAACTGCAGAGCACAATGCGCAAGCTGCAGCAGCAGATGCGCCGCACGAAGCCGGATACCAAGGAGTTCAGGGGGTATGCTGAGCAGCTGAAGGCCGTCCGCTCCCGGATGCGCGAACTGGAGGATGAATCCAGGACGGCACAGAAGACCCTCGGCGGGTTCTTCAGCAAGATCGGATGGACCGCGCTCGTGACCGGCGCCCTTGCGCTCATCAAGAAGTTCGGCGCCGATATGGTCGCACAGACTCAGCTGGTAGGCGATAAATGGAGGTCTGAGGTCGCCGGCTGGAAATCAGCCTACGGCTCCTTCGTGGCCGACCTGTCTTCAGGCAGGGGGTGGAACGAGCTGGTACAGCGGATGGAAGACGCTTACAAGAACGGCAAGAAAGTCGCTGCGATGCTTGACGAGATCTTCGAACGCGAGAACTCCCTCCAGATCACTTCTGCAGAGCTAAACCTCGAAGCGGCGAAACAGCGTAAGTTAATGCAGGATACAACCCTGTCGACGAAAGAGAGAATCGCCGCTGCCGAAGAATACGACAGCCTGATGGCGCGGATTGCCGAGGAAGAAAAAAGCGTTGCCCAGCAGAGGCTCGATGCCGCTGAACTCCAACTTCGTCAAAGGACTGAAATGGCGGAAGAAGAATACAAGTTTTTCATTGACAGTTATAACGCCAATCTCGACATCATCCGCCAGGCCACTGAATACACGAATAAGATTGGCGAGAACGAAAGCGCCATCAAGAAGCTGCAGCGCTCTTACAATTTAATGGACTCGGCCGCCCAGGCAGCTGCGTCGAATATTATCGAACAGATCAATGCCCTCAAGGCTGAAAACGCCGCTCTTGAGCGCAGTACGGATGAAACGACCAAATCTATCGCCGTACTCGTCAATAAATACAAACTCGGCAACGATGAGATGGTTAAGAGCTACGCCGATGCCAAAGTCCAGACCATAAACGCCGATACTAAATATGAGCAGGCCACCACGAAGTCAACCCGGCAGGCAGCAGCCCTTCGAAAGCAGCTGGCTAACGAAGCGCAGCAGGCCCAAGAGAAAGCCTACCAGGCAGACATCAAAGCCTCAGAGGAACGGTTCCAGGCCCTACAACTGCAGGCGAAGCAGGCGTATGCCGACGGCACCATCTCCGAGACGGAATACCAGGGCCGCATCAACCACATCCAGGAAGAGTCCCTGAAGGACAAGATAGCTATCGGTGAACGCTTCAAGAAGTCCGTCGTAGCCCTGCAGTCGCAGATCCTCGACCTCTCTATCGCTGAATCGAAGAAGCTTCGTGAAATCCTTGACAACGAAGAGAAGGCCCTCGAGAATACCATCGAGGACCTGAACGCCGGCATCCAGAAGGAACTGGATGAGATGTCCGGCTACCTTGACGAGCAGCAGCAGGAATTCAACTCCCACTGGTCCGAGATGCTCAGCCGCGCCGATGAGATCGCCGCCGAGCTCAACCCCGTGGCCGCTCTGAAGGAGGAGATGGCCAAGGAACTGGAGGAGATCCAGGAGCTACTGGACTCTTCCCTCATAACGGACGAGGAATTCCGGCAGAAACGGCTGGAGATTATCAAGCGCTACGCTCAGAAACAGACCGAAGCGGCCGTCGAACCATACAAGAACGGAGCGCAGACCGCCCAGAAATACCTGGAACAGGTCGGCAGTTTCGTAGCCGCCCTGCAGGACGCAGCCGCCGCCCGTATGGAAGCTCAGATGCAGGCCGAGCTGACCGCCGCCGGCGACAACGCCGAGAAGCGCGAGCAGATCGAGACCGACTACGCTCAGAAGCAGCTGGACCTGCAGAAGCGCTACGCCAACATCAATATGGGCATCGAGATAGCGAAGACCATCTCCGCCGGCGCCCTCGCCGTGATGCAGGGCTTCGCGGAACTCGGGCCCATCGGCGGAGCCGTCTCCGCAGCGCTCATAGCAGCCACCACCGCCGCCCAGGTAGCCGTGATCATCGCACAGCGCAACGCCATAATGAACTCATCCGTCAGTGCATCCGGCTCCTCTTCATCTATAGAGGCCCGCGTGCCTACGGGATACAGCGGGGGAGGATTCACGGAGAAAAGGGCCAATGACTATCAGCCCGTCGGCATAGTCCACGCCAATGAATGGGTCGCACCGGCCGCAATGGTCCGGGCTAATCCGCTGACCTTCGCAACGCTTGAATCCATGCGCCAGTCAGGCAATTACCGCTCGGGCGCACCCGGCTTCGCCGACGGCGGTTACACCACTCCGGGCCCCGTTGCGCAAAGGGCCACAAGCCAGGCCGATCCGGAACTGCTTAAACAGGTTTACGACCTGATGCGCGAGCTCAGGGACGCCCTGCCGTTCCCGACATACCTGGTATTCTCGCAGGCATCAGCGAAACAGGAAGTGATGGCCGAAATCAAAAAAATCGTAGGAAAATGAAACTCACCGTACCGGCTGGCCAGCTGACGCTCCCCGAGGGCTTCAGCTTCGAGATAGAGCAGAACAGCGCCTTCTTCTCCGACGACGGCGCCGCATCGGTGGCCGCCACCATCCCTGCGACACCCTCCGACCTGGCGAAGCTCGAGCACCCCACAAGGATAGCCCGCAGCACACGCTTTGCGAACCTCTTCCCGGCAACCATCGCCGCCGGGTCGTTCGTGAAGAAAGGTACGCTCGTCGTGGAGTCGGCTTCCCGGGACGGGATTACCTGCGCCATCGCTCTGGAAGATTCGGACTTCTACGCCAAGCATAAGGAGGAAAATCTGAAGACGCTTTTCGGCGCCCAAGTCCTCACGACTTACAGCACGCCCGAGGCCTGGTATAATTACTTCTGGGGAGTCTACTGCGGGACGACCGCCGACGCCCGCTTCCGGCTCATCCCCGTAGCCGTGAAGGGAGACGGAGAAACGGAATACCAGATAAACAACGAACCGCTCATCGGCACCGGCATCGCGCCGGACGTCTTCCCGCTGAAGCACTCGCCGCGCATGGTTACCGAAGGGGACAGCAGCGTATCTGTTCCCGAAGGTTACGGCATTGCGCCCTTCTACCTTCTCTACGCATTCCTGGAAGATATGTTCCAGCTGTGCGGATACTCCATAGGCGCGAACTGTTTCCGCACCAAAGGCACGCTGAACACGCTGCTGCTGCTCCACAACTGCTCAGACGTGATATGTAACGGCTGGGTAGACTGCTCCGACCTGGTGCCGAACAAGACTATCCAGGATATCCTGGAATGGCTGCGCTGCAAGTTCCACGCGCAGATCATCGTTCACCCGGCCGACAATACCGTGGATATCGTCCTCCTGGAAGACATTCTCACCGGTGCCTTCGACCTGGATATCTCCGGAAAAGCCATCGGCCGCCTGGCCTATTCCTTCAGCCGGTCATCGCGTATCGTGATAACGCCGGACACATCGCTCGAGGGAGCAGCTCCTGCAGCCGAGACACTGGAAGACCTGAAGAAAAAATACGGCGGGGTTGTGGAAGACTCTTCTGAAATGGGACTCACGCTCGACAGGCCTACCGGGCGCTATTACGAGGTGCCCGCAGACCTTCGGGAAAACCATATCGTCGTGGCGCGCCTCGTCGGCACCAACTACTTCAAGTACGACCGGCACAACTCGCAGGAAGAAGAGCAGCTGCAGCCTGCCGACCTCATGCCGCCGATGGTCTACGCCGGAGACTTCAGCCTGCTGATGCCCTTCGTCGGAGAGAGGGTGCACCGCAACACCTGCATAAAGGGCTCCGCCAAGGACGAAGACCAGGAAATCATCATCGTGGACTATGCCGGCCGTACCGCCACCCAGACAAGCAACGTCTCCTCCGACGGCTCGCACTGGCGGAGGGGGTCTGCTTCCGCATACGCGGCCGGCCATTACTTCTACGGGACGACGCAGAAATACGACAACAACGGAGACCTGCGCATCGGCCGCTATACGCTGAACGCCCCAGAGATGTATACTGTATTCTGCGCCGGGTATAACAAGATGCTCCGCAACAACCTCGTGAAGGTGGAAGGGCGCTTCGACCTGAAGGAAAACGAGATCCTCTCTTATGGGATGTACGCTGCCAAGCTGCTCGACGGTCAGAAGCTGCTGCCGGTTTCGCTCCGCTATGAAGTAGGCCGGAAGGTCCGCTGCCAGTCGGCCGCCTTCTACGCCATCAAGGACTACACCGACGGGCAGGTCGACGTGCCCACGGTCATTCCGGAGCCTTCCTTCAAGTGGGCCTACGACGACAGCGCGAAGGATACCGCCGTCGACGATGTTCAGGAGGAATATCAGGAAGTCGAAATCACGGCCGTCTATAATGACGACTACTCAACCGGCGCGAAGAGTTTCTTCATGCCGGCTCCGCAGTCGGCAGGCCTTGTGTCCGCAGCGGTCACCCGCACGATCGATATCGGCTACTGGTCGACATACATCGATGAGCACAGGGTTGAACGCCGCCGGTTTAATGTCATCGAGAGCCGCGAGATAGCAACTTACTTCCGGTCAGTCGCCGCGTCCTAAATCTCCGGCCCATGCAGCCTTAATTTTGCAATGAATATATGGCAACCTATATCAATAGACCCGACTCCCTCAGTCTTCTCGGCAACCTGAAGAGTTTCCTCATAGGGAGCTCCTCGGAAGTTTCATTTGAACTGCAGAAGGGTGGCGAGACCATCCTCTCGGAAACGTATTACCCGAACAGCAGCGGCCAGGTCGAGATACAGGTGAAGGATATCATCGGCAATTACCTGTCGACAACCCTGCCCACCGGCAACAACTTTTCCCAATCCCTCTTTGCGGCAGATTTCACCGCATACCTGGATGGGAGCAGCAGCTACTCCTTCAGGGTCGTGAACGCAGGGGTGCGCAAGCTGGCCACGCAGGCGTCGCTCTTCCTGCTCAGCAACTGGCTCACCTGGCAGCCGCAGACGAAAAGGACGGTCTGGGATGCTCCGGAATACCTGTCATTCTACGCCGCGAACTCCACTGTGGCCAAGGCTAAGTTCTACCTGAAATCAGGCACGACGAAGACCGTGAACGTGGCATCGTTCTCCGCCGGCGCCGCCTACACCGTCAACACCACACCGAGCAGGCTGTTCTCCCTATCAGATGAAAGCATCGACGACCTTTACGGTATCGTCGACGTCTGGGTGGAGACTCAGAGCGGCAGCCGCCTCACATACATACAGCGATACATCCTGGAGGAATCGCAGGGCGACGAACACTTCTACCTCTGCGTGAATTCACTCGGAGGCATCGACACATACATCTTCCACGGCGCCTGCGCCCTCGCTCCGGACATATCACACGAGAATGCGGAGCTGGGCGACACGAAGGTCGTCATCACGGAAGACGCCGAGCGCCGCTGGGAGCAGACTACCGGCTACGCATCGCTGAAGGAGACTTCCTGGATCTTCGAGCTTATATCCGCGAAGAACGCCTGGGCCGTTATGGGCGGGACAGCGGAGCCGATAGCCATCGACTCTTCATCTCTCCGCGTCAGCGACCGGAACAACCTGCACTCCTGCTCCTTCTCCTTTACACTGACAGAAGGCGGCCGGTACCTGAATATCAGCAGGACGAGTGGAACGCTCCCCGCCATCGAGGTGCCGTCGCCGTCAGGTGAGATTTTTTTTTTAGATCTACGGCTTTCTGATTACCCCGACTCGGACCTGGAGCCTACGAGCCTGCTCCTCCTTCAGTCGCCATTCTCCAATACCTGGTTCAAGGCCAGCCTCGGCGCCATCACTGACGCCATCATCCAGGATGTCCTGGCTGCCATTCCGCCGGCGCAATCCAACCTGCCTTTGAACTTTCAATACGGGATCATCGAATCAGAGGCGCCGCGCACCTACAACGGCAGCTCGGAAGTCACCGCACGCATCCCGTCACGCATCAGCCACCTGGCCGACCGCACGTCCGTCCCATATCTCGGGACCGTCGGCGAGAACGGCCTGGTGCAGCTGCGCGATTTCGCCGGCAACAGCATCTATCCCGCCCTGCGCCAGGGCTCTCTCTGGGGGAACAGCTGGAATGGCGGCAGCGTCTCCGGGCCGCTCACCTTCACGGCGGGCGCAACTCCATCGGAGACGGCAGATCTGGAAGTGATCACCATGGGTGGCCAGCGCTGCCTGCATACACGCCTGCCGTTCATCTCAGACGTCGACCTCGCCGTCGGCGGCCCCGGGTCATCCGGCGGATCCGCCGGCGGGGCAACCTACCTCTATCAGCTGGAGGATGTCCAGCTGTCGGAACCCACCGCCGGTCAGATACTCAAGTACAACGGCACCAAGTGGGTGAACGCTGCCGATGAAGGCGGGTCGCTGGTATCCTGGACACAGCATCAGCACTCCGGGACGAAGATTGCCACGGTGACCATCGGCGGGTCGCCTACGGATGTGTACGCCCCTTCGATATCTTATTCAGCCGGTACCGGCCTGCAGCTGAACGGAACCACCTTCTCGCTGAAGAGGGCGACATCTGCCGATATAGGAGGCGTGCAGCTCGCCGATAGGGGGAATAACGGCATACCCGTCTATTTTGACAATGACGGCTCCGCGCATACCATCAATTACCTGGCCGTCCAGACGGAAGCCGGCAGCATCATACTGCCATTCCTTTCAAACGACATCGCCTTCCTTAAACAGCGAGGCGGCAATGCGACGCTTACCGGCGGCTTCTCGAATTCTCCGAACATTGACAGGATATTCGACGGCAAGCCCGACTATGCCGTCATTACTCCGGATTCGCAGGATGCCGAAATCGTACTCACCATCACCCTCCCGACGGATATGGTGTATAACTATGGCCAGAGGCTCTACATCGATTTCGGTGCGAATGCCTGGCACGCCGGCAGTATAACGGTCGAGTGCTATCACCGGGATATCGCGGAAACTGAAAGCGAATCTAAGTATAAGACCGTCGAAAGCACCTGCAATTCATCATTCTGGGTCGGCGGCCTGATAGGCACCGTGGAAGGCTATAAGGTAACGAAACTCGTCATCACCTTCACAAATTTCACGGACTACGGCTTCCGCATCTGCCAGGTCGGCCTTCAGCACTATGACTCGTACGGTGCTGCAGCATCATATATGTCCCGCGGGTCTGACGACCCCGTCTGGCGGACCATCTCCCCGGCGACCGAAGGCCTCTACGACCTCGGCGCAGAAGGAAGCCGCTGGCGCAACCTGTATGCACAGGCCGCCAACATATCTGGTATGCTTACCGTCAATTCGCTCAAGCTGGCAGGCAGCAAGCGGATATGGTTCGGCGACACCTACTACCTCGAGCTGGACGCGAACAATCAGCTGCACACGAATGCAGTCTTCACCTCGGACCTCGACGTGGCCGTCGGCGGCCCGGGCTCGGGATCCGGCGGATCCGGAGGTTCATCGGTCGCCTGGGGAGCAGCTGCCAACGGATACCAGTACCTTAACGTATCCGGATACGACGAGAATACTCACCGGGTTGCAATGTATGGCCACAGCCACGCCTTCGCAGACCTCACCGACAAGCCGACAACCCTATCCGGCTTCGGCATCACCGACGGCGTCTCCAGGGTGACATCTTCCGGCAGCGGGAACGCCGTGACATCCATCACGGCATCAGGCCACACGCTCTCCATCACCAAGGGCCTGACCTTCCTGACCAGCCACCAGAGCATCTACTCCCTGACCCTTCAGGCAGGAGCCTTCTCCGGCGTGACGTATACTCCGAACGCCGCAGGGAGGACCGTGAGCATCCCCACAACCCTCGACCACCTCTCCGACGGAACCACCAGGAAACTCTCCGACTACGTCACCCTGGCCACCGAGCAGAACAATATCAGCGGGCGCAAGAGTTTTACCGGCGGATTCGGAGTCAACGAGATATACCAGGGCACGTCCACGACGAACGCCATCTCCATCTACAGCACTATTACGCTTTGGAAGAATACATCAGTCAACGGCAACCTCTATCCGTATGCAGCCGGGAAGAACCTGGGAATGGCCGGATATGGCTGGAGCACGTTATCGCTGAATGACGGCGCCGGCGCATACGTCAGTGAATGGGGCAACACAACTCCCGTGCTGTTCATGGACGTGACTACCAAGCAGCTGACATTCTACGCAGGCGGGGACTGTGTGCTGAGAGCTTACGAAGAGAGCAACGGGACCAAGTCGCCGCTGCTCATCAACCGCAATGGCAGCACCATCACCCGCAGCGTCCACTACTATTCAGCACTGCGCCACAGCTTCTGCGTGAACAACAGCACCCTGGATGACCAGACCTGGGACGTCCTGATGCAGGTGGAAGCCAACGGCGCCGGCGGCGGTAGGAAAGTGAAGTTCTACGCCAACCTGTTTTCCGGGAGCGAAGACTATACCGTCGGCGAAAGCGGGAATGCCTTCGGCGCCCTGTTCCTGAAGACGGCAGGCGTGATATACGGCGGCGGCACCGCCCGCATCTCCCTATCTGGCACGTCTTCATACAACTCAGCGAACATCACGCTCAATGGTAGCACCCGTGTATATGGTGACCTGTGGCTGTCAAATGGAAGCAACTCGGGCAACAAGCTCATCTTTGGTGATCGATCTTCAAGTTCGGACTATTGCTACATCCAGGAAACGCCGGACGATAGCCTCACAATAAAAGCCGGAAGCGTTTTGCCGGCAGGAATTTACCAGAACCTTGGACATTCCACCAATCCTTGGCAGTATCTGTACGCCAAGCGCTGGTACCCTGACGCGGCAAACGCCCCCGGATTCTACGTCGAATACAGCAGCGCCAACCAAGCCCTGACCGTCAACGGCAACCTGATAGTGACCGGGGATGTGGCCGTCGGCGCCTACGCCTCCGGAACCGCGTCGTTCCCCGTGTCTGTTGCAGGCACGCTCACGCCCGTATCCAGTGGGGACTTCAGCCTGGGTACGGCCAGTCTGAAGTTCAACTACGTTTACGCCCGCTATATCGGCGATTCGTCCAATTACCTCACATCGCTCTACTCGAGCTCCGTCACCGCCACGACGCTGAACGCCACGACGGTCAACATCACGGGAATATTGACAGAGCCGACCCTTACGATCAATGAGAGCATCGAGAGCTATCTAAGCGGCGACTCGGGTACGACGTCAAGCTCTTTGAACATTGCCTCGCTATACTCAAATATTTCCAATATCGTCAACGGCAAATACCGTAAGCTGGCCATCGGCGCATACACCCTGCAGGTGACCGGCTATCGCAACTACAATGGCCAGTACTCCGTCTATGCCGGGCGCTACTGGTTTGAGCAGACAAGTGCAGCTTCCAACTACTGGTACATTCATCGACTGTAATTATGGCCCATACATCAGGATACGAAGACATATATGTCGACTCTACGACTCCGTCCGGACTTAGCTTCCGCGACGAAGTCCGCGCCGCCCTCGGAACCACAGAGAGCCACGTCGGCAGGCTCTGCATGGACATCGACGACCAGGGAAACGACGCCGGGCGCATCAACCCGAATTCCGTCCGTAAGCCGTACCGGTCTTCCGTGTCTGCATCTACGGAGGCGGCACGTGCCGCCGCAAAATACGGGTGGGACATACTCTCAAAGCCCGCGGGATCACAGATCGGCACGTTCCTTTCAACCATCGACAGCCGCGCAAGCGCCGGCACCCCTCTGTGGCAATACCTGAAGCCGCGAGGCAAGGGCCGGGGAGACGGAGGAGCAGATGAGTGGGGACGCATGCGCGATTTCGACCACTACAGGCGCAACGCCCCCGAGCTGGGGCAGCCGCTCGAGCTTGACCGGCTCAGCGTCTCCAGTCTGGGGCTCACGGGCTGGAAGAAATACATATCCGTGCCGGCCAACAGCGCCGCCAACTCCTATACGTTCTATACGCCCAGGTTTGTACTCCGCAACGGCGCGAGCTTCGTATTTCGAGCCGAGATATCGAGCTATAACCACGGCACCACCGCCTGGAACCCATATGTGGACTTCGATTTCGACGGCGCCGAAGTGGACGTGTATCTGCGCGACAGTCAGGGCAACGTCCTGCTCGAGGAACAAAACATTACCATCCCGGACGGGACTGGCCACTCATCAGCCCCGGTGCGGACTATGGACTTTCACCTGGCCGTAGATATCGCCGACCAGAACGCCGTCTATTCAGGCTGCTACTGGCAAGTCACTTTCCACCACGGCATAAATAATACATCGTACAGCGGGCAGAAGTTCGAGGTGACGTTCAAGTTCTCCTTCCCGACCGCCACTACTATGCTGTTCAACCACCAAGGCTCTGACGGAGTCTTCATCAGGCCTAAGCTCTGGCAGGCCGCGGCCGGATGGAGCGACAGCCCGGCGAAGGCGAACCTGTTCGGCAGCAACGCCTGGCCGATAGCTGTCATCAGGGCATCTCATGGCGGCAGCTCGCAGTCTAAAATAGTTATGGTCCCGAACGGAGGATTCATCTCCTTTGAGGACATCGGAATCAACGTGGCCGTGCCGGCAAGAGGATCTGCAGGGACGCTTGTGGTCTACCTCTTCATCGGCAACTACCGAGCTATCTTCCCGAATTACCTCCAGGGCACCTGGTTCCTTCCGGTAACCGACTCGGGAGTCGTAAACAATCAACTCTTCCCGCTGCCGACCTGCAAATACGATATCAGCACGATGAGCACGCAGGAACCTGTCACCTTCAGCCTGACGGGCATATCTGCCTTCAAGCAGTACTCCCGCTCCGACAACCAGGGAGTGGCCGACATCCTTGTGGATGGCTTCGAGACCAGCTGGGCCGTGAACCGGCTGCTCCTGGCCATCAGCGGCAGCATATACAATGCGGAACCAGGCACGCCCGTGCTCACCAGGTTCATACTCTTCAACAAGGAGACCGGTGAATTCGTCGAAGCTACCGGCCAGTATACCGTGGGCTCTGACGGCCGGCTGAACTTCTCCCCCTCGCTGACGGTGCAGGGAGGAAGCGTATACGACAACGCCTCCGGAACAAACTATAAACTCTATGTCCGCTTCGAGGTCTACGCAGATAAGACCTACTACTACACCTTCAAGAAACCGTCCAGCGGCGGCTCCCCGGAATACACGACCGTGGATCCGGGCTATTTCCCCATCCGCCGGTTCGGCTTGACATACGACAGCAACTACAACATTTATCCTTAGTATTATGCAAAATCCCAACACCCTCACCAACAAGGACCGCATCCGCTACGGAGCGAAAGTCCTCCTCGTAGTCATCGTAGCCCTCCTGGGCATCATCTCCTGCGCCGGCGCCATCTCCCACGGCACTGCCAGCGGCGAGAACTTCATCACCGTCTGCGGTGCCCTCGGGCTCGCATCGCTTGCCTTCTCCACTTTCGTCCTCGTAAAAGTCCTTTTCAAAAACGAAAAATAGTATGAAGAAGGTAGACGTCATCGTGGCAGCGAACACCCTTAACGGCATCGCGCTAAACAAGATCAAGGACGACAAGTTGAAGTTCACCCTCGTGGCCGGCTTCCGTAAACTCCGCAAGGCGGCAATGGCCATAGACGAAGAACAGCGCGCAATCACGGAGAAATTCCAGAGCGACTTCGCCGGAGAAATCGACGTTATCCAGCAGCTGCGCGCCTCCGGGCTCCCGGTCAACGATCACCAGGAATTCCTGAAAGCGGAGAAAGACCTGCAGAAATGCATAAAGGCTCTTATGGACGAAGAGATTGAGCTGGATATCCAGCGCGTCGACCTGGAAAGCCTTGTCAAAGCCCTGAAAGATACCGACCTCACTATGGAGAACATCGGCAGCCTGGACGGAGTCATCATCGAATAGTGAAATCTTAAATACACACCTGTCAAATGAACATCGAATTCAGCAACCAGGTCACCGGATCAGACTTCCGCACGACCTCCGAGAACTTCATCATCGAAGGGAAGTTCCGCAAAGATGCAGCCTCCGGCACCGTCATTGAACTCCACGCAAGCGTAAGGGCCGCCCAGGAGCCCGTCGGATCCTCCGACGAAATAGGATTCTGGGGAGGGAATCTCCGCTACACCCTTTACAGCCGCTCCGCAGAAGAGATCGCCGAAATCACTGAGGCCATCGAGAATACTGTCAAGTCCTTCTCCGGCGCCGACCCCGCCGAATAAACCGCCAGAGATATGGACCTCAGACAGCATAACGACCGGAATTTCATCTGGCATATCCTTGCCAAGGGTCCCAAGGGGACTACGACCCCCTACGACCTCACAGGCAAGGAGCTGCTGGTCGAAATCGAAATCAACCGGCGCACGGTCATCACTATTGATGACTTTGAAGTAGACGGCAATACGCTGTCCTTTGTCTGGTACGGGAAGGACCAGCGCGTCACCGGTCCCTTCCGGATCATCCTCACCGAGAACCCAGGAGCCATCGGCGAACACCAGATCGACGAGGCCGGCCCCTTCCGCCTGGTCGCATCCAACGCGGAAATCCGCGACCGCAACTGCCCTCCGAATATCGAGGTCGAAGCCATCGAGCTCACGTCCGTCGTGGCAGTATTCGACGACTCCTCCATCCCCGTCACCGTCGCCCGCAAGACCTGGGTGAATGGAGTGCTCGAGGAGAACTACTACACCAAAGCCGCCGTCGACCTGAAACTCGCCGGCAAGCAGGACACCATCGACGACCTGGCCACCATCCGCTCGGGAGCAGCTGCCGGCGCCAGGGCCGTCCAGCCGGAAGCCGGAAAAGGCCTATCGCATAATGACTACACCGACGCCGAAAAAGAGAAGCTCGCAGGCATCGCCACCGGTGCTCAGGTGAACATCCTGGAAGGAGTGAAGGTGAACGGAACCGACCTGGCCATCAACGGCAAGAAAGTCAACGTGCAGGTACCGACGAAGACGTCCGACCTTACCAACGACTCCGACTTCACGACGAACGCCATCGTCCAGGCAGCCCTGGCTATCATCAATGCTGTGATACCGAACCAGGCATCCGCTGACAACCAGCTTGCCGACAAGAACTTCGTAAATTCCTCCATCACTACGGCCACGGCGGAATTCCGGGGAACGTATATGTCGCCGGGCATGATTCCCACTACGGGGGTCGACCTGAACGACTATGCCTTCGTGATGTCCGCCGACGAGGACGGAAACACCCTGTATTCCCGATACAAGTTCAACGGCACCCAGTGGCTGTTCGAATTCACGATCAACAACTCCTACTTCACCGCGGCGCAGTGGGCGACGGTCAATTCCGGTATGACGCTGGCACTCGTGGAAAAGCTTCAGCTGCTCCCGACCAAGCAGCAGCTGGACGAGCTGTTCGCCGGCAAGCAGAACGTCATCCAGGATCTTGCCGATCTCACGGACTCCATCCGCGCCCTCCTGATGCGCGACCTCGGCTACAACGCCGAACAGGCCATCATCACCCTCGTGGCCGGGGAGCAGGGCAAGTATGTCAAGTGCGCGACCCGTGCCGCAGAGAACAACGCCTCCTTCACCATCTCCCAACCCTTCGACGTGGAGGCCTGCAGCGAGCTCCTGATCAAGACAGGATTCAATCCTTCAGACCCCAACCACGCACCGCTCGACCTCTCAGTCATCGCCATCTACGAAGAGATGGAGCGTACGCGCACGGTTCAGAAAAAGGACGGCAGCGGCAACCCTCTCTACTACGTCGTGACCGTCGATCCGGAAACGGGAACGGAGACGGTGACGTCGGAAGAGTCCACCGTAGTGTCGGACTTCCCGGTATACACGACGGAGACGTACATCGAGCACCGCTACCTGCCTAACAACGAAGACCGGTTTGTCAAGATTCCGGACTCTGGATATTACATTGCCAACATCCCCCAGAGCTGCAAATGCGTGATATCTTACAAGCCGGGAGTGACTGACCTGAACGTGCTCGTGCGGAAGCACGGCGCACTGGCCAACCTCACCTCGCAGATCTTCGGCATCTACGAGCACCGCGTAATGAGCGAGGCAGTCGTGAACCTGGCCGCCCGCGTCGAAGCGCTGGAAGCCCTTATCCGCCGCCCGGGGAACATCTCCGTCGGCGTCCTGGACTTCACATCCCTGACAAAATTCGGCTACCCGGCCGTCCTCTTTGGCCAGGGGGCCCCTTCGGCGTCTGCCAGACCTTTCAACCTCTCGCCGGAACTGCCCTGGGACGGCATCCCCGCCTTCCTCGGTCAGCTCTATATCGACGTCACTGCGACAACCCGCGGGCTCTGGCACGCGAAGGACTCCACCGCCGTGAGCGACTGGATTAACGATTAAAGCATTTCGCCATGATAAAATACTACAACACCGAGGCCGAATACAATGCGGCTGCAAAGAGTGCCTTTGAGAGTCAAATTTCACTCATAGGCGAAAATAATAATGTCAGGTTCGACGGAGTGAACGTTGTCGTAGGCGCGAGGTCTGCGAAGACGGGCTCCATCGCCGTGCTCGACGGGAATTCCGCCCTGCACTTCATCTCCCTGAAGACCTTCAGCACCGGGTCGTTCTTCTCGAACTTCACCGTCGTCGGTGTAGTGGCCATCGGCGTGGACCATCCCGACTTCAAGGGGAAGCTCTGCATCGCCGCGAAGAACAGCGACTCCTTTGTCTGGAGCTATATCTACTCCTTCCGCCTGACGGGCTACACCCTCGACGGCACCGACCGCACCGGAACGCTGAACGTCCGCAAGTCAGGCAGCTGGGGAACCGGGGACGATTATGTCATCCCCTATAACGCGTCCACCGTGGAAGAGCTGGCCCAGCAGCTGAACGCCTACTTCCAGGAGAACGAACCGTTCATCACCCAGGACTGGGTCGCCCAGGTAACAGCGGACGGCGCTATCGACCTGGTGATGCACTACGTGGATTACCGCCAGGCGAGCAACACCGGCAAGGCCGGGTTCACCATCGCGGGAAACCTGCTTCCGGAAGTCATCGCCTCCTCGGGCATGCTTCGCCGCAACGGCTACCGCTCAGGCTCAGGCGCCGTTCTCAATATGCCCCGCGCCCTGGTGTATTTCCGCGCCGACAACTCCAGCACGTCGTACAACCCAAGCTCGGACGTGACGACGACAACGCGCGCCTATCCCGTCTGTCTTCCCGGCTATCTGGGGACATCGCAGCACCAGAGCGACCACTGCGCCGCCCTTCGTGCTGCGTATGGAGAGGGAGAGGCCGGCTGGCTGAAGCAGATGGAAGATTTCAAGGCCGTGCTCTCCGACAACGGAGTCTTCGACTCCAGGCGCTTCGATGACGGCAAGGCCGACTCCTACGCAATGGCCGGACGCACCTTCATCGGGCAGAACGGGGCAGCCCACGCCTGCCATCCTGCAGCGGACTACGCCACCAGACTGTCCTTCAACCATAATCTGCTTCGCAAGGGTTGCTGGCATCTGCCATCCATCAAGGTGCTGGCTTCGATTATGAAGACCATAGTGTATAGCGTCGGCGGAAGGAATGACGACCCGGTAAACGCAGCACTCAACGCTATCGGAGGGACCGCTATCAGCAACAACGCCGGTTTCTGGTCGTCGTCCCGTTACGGCGCGTACCTCGCCTGGTGCTTCTACGGCGGCGCGGGCTGTGCGTACAGCAACTACCTGGGCAACGGCTGTCGCGCCCTTCCCGTCCTGCTTTTATCACTCGATGAACTCGAAGAGGGCATCGAGGCTTAATTCTTAATCACTTGCCCCGTCCGCGTCCCCGCGGCGGGGCTGGCTTTAACGCTCAACAAAATGGCAAAGACCGAATTCTTCGAACCCCACCTCCTGCCGAACGAAAGAGACTATCCGGATATCGGCATCGAGGCTGAGACCATCTACGGGCTCCTGCTCAGGGCCCGTCCTATGATGAACGCTACGAACCGCCGCTGCTACGGCGACGATGCAGTCCGGCAGATCCAGGATATCATTGCAGCGTACTCAATCGCCTACGACTTCCCGGAAGAACGGATGCACTATCTGAAGCTCATGTGGGCGAGGATTGCAGTATTCCTCCGGCTGATGCGCTGCATCGGAGATGTCAATGCCATTGAGCTGAAACTTAAACACGAGCCCTTTACGCCCGACCGGATGAAGATCGAACTGATGAACCATATCGCCCGGCTCGACGAAGGGGCTACCCGATGGAAAAGAAGTGTAGTGAAAGGTACAAGGGCACGACCTACTCCAAGGGGAGAAGGCAGCCACCGAAATGAATAAAGGAGATCCCGCCCTATATGGGCTATGTCGGAAGCGGATCCCAGAAGTGGCGCCAATTTCTGGTCGTCGTCCCGTTACAACGCGAACAACGCCTGGTACTTCAACGGCAACACGGGCTATGCGAACAACAACAACCTGAACAACGGCTATCGCGCCCTTCCCGTCCTGAATTATTCACAACAGTATGGACTTTGACATCATCGTAGCAACCTATAAGCACTGCCGGGCAAATAAACGGCACAGTCTTGACAACTCTTACTTTGAGCTACACTGGGAGAGAGACCTGGCGCGGCTCACCGATGATATCAACGCCCGCGACCTTGTCCCTTTACTCTACAGCTTCATACGTACTTACCCCTGCGGCCGCGAAGTCAACGCCTGCCAGATGCCGACGAAAATAGTCCAGGACTACTTCGATATCCGCGTGAGGCCTCTCATTGACCGCCGGCTGACGGACCGCACCTTCAACAACCGCAAAGGCTTCGGACCTGACGTGGCGGTACGCTGCCTGCAGGAAGTGATACGCCGCGTATCGCACAACTACACCCGCGACTGCTGGATTATCGAACGCGACATCCGGGCATACTTCCCATCCGCGAACCTGCAGCGCACGTATGACAGCTACAGGGCCGTCATCGAGTCCGACCTTCAGCCAGGCAAGGAGCGTGATGACCTGCTGTACATACTGCAGCGCACCGTCTGGAGTTATCCGTCAATCAATACCAGGATGAAATCGCCCAGGTGGATGTGGGATAAATACATCGAGCCGCACAAGAGCGTAGTGCTGAGCCGGGATGTGACGCACGGCGCCGCCCTCGGCAACCAGTTCTACCAGGTGAGCCAGAACTTCGACATCAATGACTTCGACCACCGCCAGGTGGACGTCGCCGGCATCGAATACCTGCGATACGTCGACGACCGGCGCTGGGTCGTCGAGAACAAGGAGGCAGGGCTGGCCTACGTCAACGGCGAAGAGGCTTGGCTCGAGCAGACATACGGATACAAGTCGCATCCGCTGAAGAGGCAGGTCCAGCACTACTCGAAAGGCGGGTACTTCCTCGGGTTCTATTATAAATACGGACGGCTGTACATCAGCAACCGCGTAGTGCGACGCGCCAAGCGCAAGATCCGCGAATGGAACAGACTCGCATCCGCCGACCGTCTCGAACACTTCCTGGCATCCGTGAACAGCTATTTCGGCCGTATGAAGCAGCCGGATATCTGCGCCTTCAAGGTGCAGCAGGAGCTTGTCGCCCTCATCGCTCCAGCCTGGCTGCGTTATTGCCACTACGACCAGGAGCGACGGGTATTGGTCGCCAATCCTGGATATACACACAACGAACTGCTCAGCAGGAAATATCATTTCAAAATCAAATCTAAAAAACACAATGGAAACACAAGCAATTCAGGATGGGCTCGGCAGACTGGAGTCCCGTCGGAACGAGCTGCAGGCGCGCAAGACCAGAAGTGACCGCGCAGCACTCGACTATGTGAAATCGCTCCCCGGATTCCGCGAAGCCTATCCGGAGTTCGCAGAAGAACAGGCGCAGGCGGCCGAAGAGGAGGAGAAGGTCATCAGCTCGGTTGCCGACATCAAGGCTGAATGGGCAGGCCGGATTGGAGAATTCGTGCTGGCCGGTGATGTAGTCCTCCACAACGGGGTCCGCTACATCGTTATCCAGCCTCACACCCTTCAGGAAGACTGGGCGCCAGGAAGCGTGCCGGCACTCTACAGGGCCGTCGGCCAGGAAGGCGCCGAACCCGACCAGTGGCCGGAATTCGTGCAGCCCACGGGCGCTCATGACGCCTACGCCGCAGGAGATCCGGTTACCTTCGACGGTAAGCACTATAGATCCCGGATCGACAACAATGTCTGGAGCCCGGCGGTCTATCCACAGGGCTGGGAGGAGGTCCAGGAATAGCCTGGCCGCCCGGCCCCTCTGTCCTAAAAATGAGGGTGGGAGATGCCTTATCTTTGGGAAAAAATAACTATGAAAACACTCAAAGCACCCTCGACAAAACAATTCTGGTTCGCAGTGATCCTGGTGGCCTTCGGATGCGCTATGCTTACGGCTGCATTCATCGTAAATCCGACCGGCGAAATCCACGGCTCCGTCCTCGGGGCCTTCGGAGAAATCCTTTCGTTCGCAGGCGCCTGCCTCGGATTCGACTACTACAACCGCAAGACCTACCTCACTATAGCGCACCGGCACCAGCAGGATCCAGACCATAACACCGAAAGCGATGAAACAGTTCAAGTATTTCACCCTGGCGGAGCTTCTGAAGAGTAGGAAGGCCGCTGAATTCAACATCGACAACACGCCCACCTTCGAGGTGGTCGATCACCTTGCAGAGCTGACCGACAAGATCCTGGAGCCGCTCCGCGCAGCCTACGGCAAGCCCATCTACGTCTCCTCCGGATACCGGTGTCCAAAGCTCAACAAGCTCGTCGGCGGATCTCAGACATCCGGACACCTCCGAGGAGATGCTGCAGATCTGCAGGCGAAGGATATGGCCGGGTTTAAGAAGTTCATCACCGCCTTCCTGAAGGCTGGATGCGTACGCTTCGACCAGTGCCTGCTCGAGCGCAAGGGCAACGACGAATGGGTGCATATCAGCATTTATTCTGCGTCCGGATCTCAACGTGGAATTATCCAGTCGCTTAACGTATGAAAGACTTTCTCGGCACCATGGCACTCGTCCTCTCCGGCTTCCTGATCGGAGTGGGCTGCTCGCTGTTCATGGTCTGGAAGACGCAGAAGGCCTCGCCTCCGGAACCGCCGCACCAGGCCGTGGCGGATTCCATCAGGCCTTCCGCGCCTCCCACCGCAGTGCGCATCGATACGGTATGGCTGCCGGCGATCCCGCTGAACATAAAAATACCGGAGAATTCGGACCTGTCCGAAGATTCCGCAGCGCAGCCGCAAAATTGCCCTGCAGATACGGCTTTTACACCGGCCATCAGGAACGACTCCGCACTGGTGGCCATCCCGATCGTGGAGCAGACCTTCGAGGGTGAATTCTACAAGGCTGTCGTCCAGGGATACTCGCCGCTGCTCAAGAGCATAGAGATCTGGCACCCCGACCCTCCAAAACCTAAGCAGAAGTGGTGGTCTGTGGCCGTAGGCCCGCAGCTGGGCTACGGCTTCACCCCCTCAGGCTGGCAACCATACGCCGGTATCGGCGTCACCATAGGCATCTCCTTCTAAGGATTTTTTTCAATACCAGCCAAGCACGCCGCAGCGATTGCGCCGTGCTTTTTTTTGTAAAAATATTTTGAAAAAAGTTTGCACAAATCAAAAATATTATGTACCTTTGTATTGAAAGAAACAACCAAAAAAACAGTAATATGAAAAAGTACATCGCATCATTTCAAAACACCAAGGGTGAGTGCTGGGACCTGGTAATCAACGCCAACAATTACAAAGACGCTCTCAAGGACGCAAGGCGCCAGCAGAAAGAATACGGGAAACTCTGGAGCTGCAGGCTCTCAAAGGAGGACTGATTATGGCCAGCGAAAAAGATAAACCCTTTATCTGGGAGCCGTCCCCCTATACAGCCCAGGCGCGGCGCCTGGCAAAAATGGACGAAGACCTGCGCGTGGAAATGCGCGCCCAGGAATTAGCCGAGAAGAAACGTGGTGGTGCGCGGCCCGGTGCCGGACGAAAGAAGGTAGCTTCCAAGCGCGTAGTGCTAAGCTGTAGAGTTGCGCCCGCCACGAGGACGAAGCTTCAGGGCATAGCCAAAGAGACAGGTGGAGGGATTGGAAGCGTGATCGACTTCATCCTGGATGATTACGAAAAAAGAGTGGCCGCCGAATAGCGGTCACTCTTTTATTCCTGGAAGCCGGACATCGCGGAGCTCCTCGGTGGCCTTCGCCTTATGGCCGACATAGATGGCAGTCATCGCCACGCTGGAATGGTCGGCCTGTTGCTGTACCTGATTTATCGGAATGCCCTCCTCCAGGGCATTCGTGATGCCAGTGTCCTTCAGGGAGTAGAACTGCACATCCATCGGGAAATCACAGCCCGGCCGCACAACGTGGTCCCAATAGCGGGCGATCTCCCGGCTGCATACTATCTTGTCGGATGGCCGGAAGAGATTCTTCCGGGCGCCACCGAAGACGTACAGGTCCGGGGAGGACAGATCCAGCCGCCTCAGTATCGGGATTATGTCGTCCGGAATGGTGCGATAGGACTCTCGGTCGTTTTTTGCGATGCTCGCATCGACGTGGACAACCTGCTTCTGAAGGTCGATATCCCGGCCACGCAGCAAGACTATTTCCTTCGGCCTCATGAAGCAACAGTAGCAAAGCAGACATATTGCCAGATATTCCTGGTTCTCGGCTTCCAGAAAAGAGAACAGGCGGCTCAGTTCCCGGTCCGTCAGCAGCCGGCGCTGCTTCTGAGTGAGGCGTTTCGACTTCTTGGTGAACTTTTCGAACGGATTATCAGCAGCGTACCCCTTTTCGACCATCCAGCCGAAAAGGCCCTTAAAGAAGCCGAGATAGTTGTTGTAGGTTTTCGCGGTGTACTTCGACTCGACTTCATCCATAAAGAAGGCGGCCGACTCCCGGGAAAATGATGCGGCCAGGCTGGATTCGCCATAGCCGTGGCCCTCCAGCCAGGTCTTGAACGTCTTAATAAAAGAGGTGTACATCCTCATCGATGTAGGCTCCATTTCCTTGCCCTTTATCTGCAGGAATGACTCGAAGGCCTCATACAACTTTGCACCGCCTCGAGGCGCGACTTTCTCTATGAGAGGGTTCCAGCCCATTGACAGGCGCCGGTTGATTGAGCTCATCATCAACTTCGCCATTCGCCGTCGCTCTGAAATAGACTTGATCCGGTTGAGCTTCATCCGGATCCGCTTGAGCTTGCCGGTGGAAGGGTTGATAACGTAGAAGGAAATGAACCAGTCTTTTCCTTTGCAAAGCGTGCATTCCCTGTAATGCGCGCCCGGGATTGGTGAAAAAAGCATTTTTTTTCTTTCCGACAGCTCCCTCGCAATGTCAAAAAGGGTGATGTCGGAAGAACCAGGAATAGCCACGCTACTGTCCCGATTTTGAGTCAAAAAAGGGCTTAAATATTGATATTCAAGCCCTTGCGATGATTCAGCGGAAAGACAGGGATTTTCGTAGGGCCTTCCTGGATTACCGCCTATACTGAAATTCAATGACTTAGCTTTCAAGAGTTTTCAGATTATTTATCATTTTTCAATAAACCCTGTCCCGTTTCTGTCCCGGGAAAAGAGCAAAACTAAGCCTTAAATACCAGAATATCCCTTCCTTCGTTAATCAGGTCAGTTAAGGCATCAAGCGTACAGTTAATCTCAAAAATGCGACTGCCAACACCAATTTGCGTTAATATAGAGTCACCCTTAAGAACTTCACGCATAAACTCAATTTGCGAAGGGTTGATATAACAGCGCCATATTTTATCAGGCGAATCTATATCACTAACTGGATAGTTCATATCCTCCCTATGCGGATTAAATAATCTAACAAGTATAGTTTCCATATTATTAATTATTGAGAATTTCTATATCATTATCCCCGTATAGTATTTTCAGCACTTGGTCCCGCTTATCCTTCCTTAATTTAAGCACTACCTGCACCTCAGCCGGGCCATCTTCAGAAGAACCGACCTTTTCGTATCTGTCCGGGTAAGTGATGACGTCAAGCTCTGTCATCTTCAACTCTCTTGCAATATTTGAAAGTTGATTGATAGAGAGCTTAACGGTTCCATTTATAATTTTACTTATCTGCGATGCAGACGTGCCAGCGTATTCAGCTAATTGCGCTTGCGATAAGTTATTGTCTCTCATAATCTTCTGAAGATTATGAATGATTGTTTGATAGAAGGATTTATTCATAACTGTACAATAAACAAAGTTACATGTTGAGTTTCAAAGGGTTATAATGGTATTTGAATTTGTATTTCAAAATATGACAGAATTTATTTCATTTTTTGAAATTATATCATTATATTTGCAACACAAATAAAACACAAATGCAATACAAAAATAATTAACAATTCAAAAAATGTTCGAGAATGGAAAACAAAATCAACTCCCTGCAGCAGCCCCTGACGCTGGGACTGGCCTGCATCCTGGCGGCTACACTGGCCGTCAATGGAATCCAAGCCCTGCTTGGCTACGCCACCTTCGCCTGGTGGCATCTCTTCACGCTCGCATTCCTGATAGTGCTTTACTTCCTGTCGCTGACGGAGAGGCAGCACGCGAGGATAGCAGCTCTCATACGGCTAACGAGAAAGAAGGCCGCAGGTTTGATTGCAAACTTCCCATTCTCGAACACCAACGGGCGGGCAGCGGCCTCCCGCCCTTTTTTTCACAACAAACCTCAGACTGAACCGTAGCAAAACAAATGACGACCGACGAAATCATTGCGGAGTTCGCCCGCATAAAGGAGAACAAGCCGAAGGTGTTTTACAATGCGATGGGCTACGGTGACGAAGACATCAATATCAT